>TARA_B110000196_G_scaffold129359_1_pt1 | contig 23585 bp, 22 predicted proteins | sample TARA_B110000196 | Tara Oceans TARA_B110000196 (sample SAMEA4397072) | marine metagenome | biome: Polar Biome; feature: [MES] marine water layer (ENVO:01000295) within the mesopelagic zone...; material: water (ENVO:00002006), including particulate matter (ENVO:01000060) such... | reverse complement strand
GTAAGCATTACAAGTTCAAATGCTGGAAACGGATATTACTATTTTTATTATGATTTAGAAATAATGCCTTATGCTACAATCAATAAAAAGTATATATGTGATGGAGATAGTATTGTAGTTGGCAACAGTATATATGATACTACTGGAACTTATTTAGATACTCTCGTAGCTACAAATAATTGTGATAGCGTTATTTATACTGATTTGTATTTTTACCAATCTCCACCTCTAACAATAACATCTGTTCCTAATCCTCCTGAGATTTGCTTAGGAGACTCTATTATTTTAGAAGGTTCAGCAGGATTTACTTATTATTGGTGGTCAAATGGACACGTTGGAGATAGATTAGTAGATTATCCAACTTTAGATACTTGGTACCTGCTTTCTGCAAAAGATTCAAATAACTGTGTAGTAAAAGAAGATATTTGGGTATATGTAGATACGTGTATATCAGGAATAAATAATGAATTATTTAATCATCTTTCAGTTTATCCAAATCCTACAAATGGTTTAATTAATATTGAGAGTGATCTAGAGATTGAACAGATTACACTATATTCAGTAGATGGGCAATTAATTAAAACTACCCTAAAGCGCTCAATTCTTTTAAAAATAAAAGGAATATATTTTATTAAGATTAGAACTGAAAAGGGAACTATTGTAAGAAGAGTAGTCGTAAATTAGCTATCTTCTGTTAAAATATAGACGCTTTAATTTTTCTTTATAAAATCCTATATATCAAAGAGAAAGGAGTAGTTTTGCACAAATTTTTTGACCATGACATTTTCAGATATAGGATTAGATAAAAACATTCAAAAAGCCATTGCAGATTTGGGCTTTGAAGAACCAACCCCCATTCAAAGTGAGAGTATTCCTTTTTTACTTTCAGAGGAGAATGACCTTATTGCACTTGCGCAAACCGGAACAGGGAAAACTGCTGCTTTTGGCTTGCCAATAATTCAGCAAATTGAAATAGAAAATAAGCAAACCCAAGCTATTATTTTATGCCCAACAAGGGAACTTTGTTTGCAAATAACAAAGGATATGGAAACCTATTCAAAATATACAAAGGGACTAAAAATTACAGCTGTTTATGGAGGAACGAACATTCAAACGCAAATTAGAGCACTTAATTCTGGAAGCCAAATAGTTGTAGGAACTCCCGGAAGAGTTATCGATTTAATCAAAAGAAAAAAACTAAAACTGGCTAATATTGAGTATGTAGTGTTGGATGAGGCAGATGAAATGCTAAATATGGGATTTAAAGAGGATTTGGATACTATTTTAGCAGAAACACCAGAGGAAAAAAGAACACTTCTTTTTTCAGCAACCATGCCAAAAGAAGTAATGCGAATTACAAAAAATTATATGTTCAGCCCCAAAACCATTGAAGTAGCTGGTAGGAATGAGGGAGCAAAAAATGTAGAGCATCATTATTATATGGTAAATGCTCGTGATAGATATAAGGCGCTTAGAAGAATATGTGATGTAAACCCTGAAATTTACGGAATCGTTTTTTGCAGAACGCGTAGAGAAACCAAAGATGTAGCAGACAAATTGATGCAAGATGGCTACAATGCGGATGCATTGCATGGCGACTTGTCACAATCGCAAAGAGACCATGTGATGGGTCGATTCAGAAAAAGAAATTTGCAAATGTTGGTGGCCACTGATGTGGCTGCAAGAGGAATTGATATTGATGATCTTACACATATTATCAATTATAATTTACCGGATGATTTAGAGGTTTATGTTCATAGGTCTGGACGAACAGGAAGGGCTGGAAAAAACGGAATTTCTATTATTATTTCCCATAGCCGAGAAAGAAGAAAGTTGCAAGCCATTAGTAAAATGCTGAAAAAAGAACTGATACTAAAACAAGTTCCTGATGGAGAAGAAATTTGTGCCATACAATTGCTTACGCTTATTGATAAAGTGGTAAAAACGGATGTAAATGACCAAATAGAAAAATACATTCCTATTATTGAAGAAAAACTTGCACACTTAGATAAGGAAGAACTTTTAAAACATTTCGTTTCGGCAGAATTTAATCGTTTTCTTTCCTTTTATAAAAACGCACCTGATTTGAACATCAGCGCAAATAGTAAAAGCGATAGAGGGAGGAAAAATGATAGGGGAAAAAATGAAAGAAGAGAGAAAAAAGGAGGAAGTACAGGACATGCAGAAGAAGGTTATACTCGTTTCTTTATCAATTTAGGAAAATTGCAAAACTTGGAAACGCACAACCTAATTGGACTTATCAATGAATACACTCGCCAAAGGAACATCCCAATTGGAAAGATTGACATTTTGCGTAAATTTTCCTTTTTTGAAGTGGATAGCAATCATGAACAAGATGTATTAGCAGGACTAGCAAATGCCAACTGGAACGGGAATAGAGTATCGGTAGAAGTATCGAGCCCACCAACTCCTGGGGGAAATGATTTCAGAAGAAAATCATCAGGGAATGGGAGAAAAAGATTTGAGGCGAAAAGAAAAAGCAGTAGCAGTAACAAAAGAAAGAGTAGCCCAAGAAGAGGTGGCGGAGAAGGGTCCTTCAAAGATAAATTTAAAGCTAGCACAAGAAGGAAAAGGAGTTAAGCCTTTTTTCCTGCAACAAAATCTTTAAGATAAAAAGGCTCGAAATAAGCAACATCCTCAAAATCTTTATTTGCATATTTTTGCATGGCTAGGGCAACCATATCTTTGGAACTTGGATAAATTTCTTCTATAAATTTAGCATTAGAATGCTTTATAATTTCCTTACACTTATTTGCCCCATCCCCAAAAAATAACACTTTTTGTTCCAACTCTTTTTCATAAGATTCCTTAGTAATAATGTCAGCTTGCACCCCTCTTATCTCCTTATTTGAACTATTATAAAATGCATTATAAACCTCCATCCTGCGCGCATCAATCATTGGGCAATACAAATCTGATTTTTCTTTTTGAGTCATCCCAAAAGCCATGGCTTTTAAAGTAGAAATTGAAATTAATGGCTTGTCAATCGCATAGCAAATCCCTTTTGCCGTAGATGTGCCTATGCGCAAACCAGTATAGGAACCAGGACCTTTGCTTACAGCAATAGCATCCAAATCTTGAATGGTAAAATCTTGATTTTTGAATAATTCTGTAATAAAAACAGTGAGCTTTTCGGCATGCGAATATTGCTCATTCACCTGCTGTTTTGTAGCAATAATTTTATCATCAGAAGCTAAGGAAACTGAGCAACTTTTTGTAGCTGTTTCTATAAGCAAAATAAGTGCCATTTATTCCGTGCTAACTTTTACACTAAAACCGCTTTTTCTTTTTTCTCCATCATTTCCGCTCTTTTTACTTTCTACTTTTGTGCCATCTTTTAGTGTTTTTGAAACCAAAGTATATGGACCTATTATCACCACATCACTATCTGATATTCCTTCTAAAATTTGAATAAACTTATCATTCTGAATGCCTGTTTTTACAATGCTGAAATTTGCCATTTCGTTTTCAAATATGAAAACACATTCTACCTTTTTGTTGCCTGAATTTTCTGCTGTATCTTTTCTTGTCGTTACTGCTTGAATAGGAACTGAAATTACATCTTGCACCAGCTTGGTTTGCACCTCAACAGAAGCTGTCATTCCAGGACGAAACATGGTTTGATCCAATATCCTAATCTTCACTTCAAAGTTAGTAACTTGGTCGGCACTAACCCCGCTTACATTTGCCGAATTTGCAATTTCGGTAACAACCCCTTGAAACTCCTCCCCCAAAAAAGCATCTACTTCAATAAGGGTAGTATCATTTAAATGCACACGAACAATATCGTTTTCATTTACTTCCACCGCAACTTCCATGGCGCTCAAATCTGCTAAGCGCATTAGCTCTGTTCCTGACATTTGCCCTGTGCCAACTACCCTCTCGCCAAGTTCTACATTTAATCTGGAAATAGTACCATCCACTGGCGCATAAATAGAAGTTTTATCCAAATTTTCTTCCGCCTCATTAAAGGATGCCTCAGCACTACTTACTGCATATTCAGAACTCTCCACAGTCAATTCTGCTACTTTATAAGCGGCCTCAATTTGCTCAAATTCTGATAATGAAATCGCTTCCTGATTATAAAGTCGTTTGTTTCTGTTAAAGCTTGCTTTACTTTCAGTCAATTGCGCTTTGGATTTAGCTAAATTTGCTTTGGCTGTATTTACAGATGCCTTACTTCTTTCTAAAATTGATTTGTAAATATCTGGCTTTATTTTTACGAGCAATTCTCCTTTACTTACCCTGTCTCCTTCCCTTATGAGTAACGCCACTATCTCACCTGAAACATCTGGAGAAATTTTAACTTCTACTTCTGGCTGTATTTTTCCACTAGCCGAAACAGTTTCAATAATTGTTCTCCTTTCCACCATTTCTGTTTCCACTAAAAGAGCATCTTCTGTTTTAATGACTCCTGTAAGTGTGCCGATTAGCATGATAAATGCCAAAATAAAAATACCGATTCCTAATTTTTTGAGTTTTGTGTTTTGCTTTTTTTTGCCAAAAAAATAAAAAATGGAGGCGACAATGGATAAGACGATAAATATTTTCATAACTATAAGGTTAAAGGTTTTCCTAGAAAGAAATCAAGGATTTTAATTTTGAATAAACAATCATATTTTGCTTGCAATAAATCGGATTCCGCTTTTATGATTTTGTTTTTTGCATCATTATAATCATAAATATTTAGCATGCCTTCATTAAATTTTTGCTCATTATAGGCGAATGATTCTTGCAATGCTTCTGCTGATTTTTTGGCAAACTCATATTGTTTTTCAGCAGCAATTACATCTGCTCTTACTTGTTCAACTTGTTTTCTTAATTGGTTTTTTGTTTTCTGCAAATCGTTTTTAGCGCTTAATACCCCAATTTTTGCACTGGCAATGGAGGAGTTTGTCATCCATCCATTAAATAGAGGTATACTAAGTGAAAAAGAAAGCGATTGAGAAAAATTATCTTTTAACTGTTTATTGAATGGCGTAATTTCAGAATCGTAATTTAAAATGGGCATCAGCACACTTTCTCCAGAAGCAAGTTGATATCCTGATGGTGTCATTTCCAAAGAATCAATTCCTATAATTCTTGTTCTTGCATCCGAATAACCAGAACCCATTGAGCCATTTAGCGTAATTCTAGGGCTTCTTCCACCTCTAGAAATAGCCAAAGATTTGTCGCTACTTTTTAACCTATACTCTGCACTTTTTACATTCGGAAAAACTTCCAAAGCTTTTATATAAATCTCCTCAGTTGTTGGTACTTTGTTCTGTTTTGGCAAAGCAATTTCCGGAACCAGAATTTCAAAATCGGTATTGGCCAGAATTTCTAATAACTGCTTAATATTTAGTAGCGATATCTCTTGTTGACTTTTGGCTTTTACTAATTGCAATTGTTCGGATGCAACTTGTGAATGGGTTTCTAGTAATGCGCCCTTTGCTAGTTGCCCAGCACTCACTAATTTTCCAATTCTTTCTTCTTGCTGAAAGGATATTTCCAATTGCTTTTCTGCCATTATTACTAGTTCTTTATTAAAAAGCAGTTGTAAAAAATCGGTAGCGACAGTTAATGATATGTCGTTAATCACTTTCTCAATATCATATTTTTTAGCCATATATTCATAATTATCACGCTTTACTTTATTCAAATTCTGAAAACCACTAAAAAGAGTAACAGAAGAGTATAGTGAAAAATTATTTGTTTTTACATTAAGGTTGGTGAACTCATTGGAGTAAGGGTCAACCGTTCTGCCGTAATTGTACCCTTGCGAACCACTTCCGTTTAAGGATGGGAGTAAAGATAATTTGGTTTGAAGGAGTTGTTGCTCAGAGGATAAAACAGAAAGTTTGGCTTGTTTTATATCCAGATTTTTCTCTTTTGCCCTACTAATGCATTCTTCTAAAGTCCAGCTTTTTTGGGAAAATGTATTTAAAGCGCATAAAGTAGCTAGCAAAAAAAGGATGTATTTCTTCATCTTAAATTTTTTGAGTCGCAAATGTAAGAAGATTTTAGCTTTCTGGCTCCTTTTTTAGATTATACCAAATTAGACCTACAACAACAATGGAGATGTAGGGCATTGCCATCAAATATAGTATGCCATTATTTAGTCCTGCGCCTATACTTCCTCCGCTTTCCAAATTAGATTCTACCACAGCTTTACACATGGCACATTGGGCATCTGCATTTTGAGAAACCAAAAGAAAAACAAAAAATAATATCGTATTATATAATCTACTGATTTTCATCCTGATTTTCTTTTTGTTTGTATTCTGCCATTAAAACCCTAATGTCTTTTATTAAAGTTTTTATGTCTTTATCGTTTGTGCCATCATAAGCACCATAAGGATTTCCGTTAATGTCAATTCCGGAACGCACTTTTCTTTCTTTATCAATCAGCACAAAATATTCTGAATGTAAAAAACCTCCTGGAGCCAATTCATCTTTGCTTACATTTACAAAATAGGATGCTGCAATCTTGTAAATTTCTTGTCTCTCTCCTGTTACAAAATTCCAATTACTTAAATCGGCTTGCATGGACTGAGCATATTCAAATAGTTTTTCTGGACTGTCATTTTCAGGGTTGACAGTATGCGATAAAAATTTAATATTGGGATAAACACTTAATTCATCTTGCACATATTTCATTTTATTGGTCATTATTGGACAAATAGTTGGGCAAGTGGTAAAAAAGAAATTTGCTACATAAATACTCTCTCTATAATCAACATTAGAAATGGTATCGTTATGCTGATTGATAAAAGAAAAATTTGGAATTTTATGCCCTTCAATACCAATTGTTGCTAATGGCATAAAATAATTTTCTGCCTTTGTTACATAAAAATAAATGAATCCTGGAAGGGCTAAAATTGCAATTAAGCCAGCCCATTTTTTTAATGAGGTGTTCGCCATATTACATCATAAAATAAGCATACTCGCCCTCTGAAAGAAAGATAAAAAGCAGGTAAGGGATAAGTATAAATGCAGGAATTAATATTGTCCATTTAAAAGTAGTTCTCTCAAATCCTAAATGCATAAATACTAATACAATATAGCCCGCTTTTACAAGCGTAAGAACTATAAAAATATGATTGAGCAGTGAAGTGCCTAAAAACTGGGTTCCAGCAATTATTTCTGGTTGAATCATCCCTAATAAAACCTCAACTGTTGTTATTACAAGTAAAATCCAGAATACTTTCCAAATCCACCAATTACCTTTTTGTTCGTTTGACATAATTTTTTATTTTTTTAAACTAGATAAAAGAATGTAAATACAAAAACCCAAACCAAATCGACAAAATGCCAATACAGCCCTACTTTTTCAACCATCTCATAATGCCCTCTTTTTTCATAAGTTCCTTTAATTACATTAATAAGGATAATGCTAAGAATAATAACTCCACTAAAAACATGGAAGCCATGAAATCCTGTAATAAAGAAGAAATAATCGGCAAATAACGGGTGTCCATATTCATTCATCATTAAATTAGCGCCATGCATCATAGAGCCATCTGCTAACATTCTACCTTGTTCTGTTCCGTGAATAAAATGCCCCCATTCCCATGCTTGAGATCCTAAAAACATAGCACCTCCTACAATTGTTAAAGAAAGCCAAAAAATCACTTTTTTCTTTTCCATTTTATGGCCATAATTTACCGCCAATACCATCGTTACAGAACTCATGATAAGAATAAAAGTCATCAGAGCTACAAAAAGCAAAGGATGATCGCCATGCATAAATGGAAAGTGAGTAAAAACAACTTCTGCTTCTGGCCAAATGTCTTGGTATTTGAATCTGCTAAAACCATAAGCTGCCAAAAATCCTGAAAAGGTAAGAGCATCTGTTAGAAGGAAAAACCACATCATCATTTTTCCATAACTTACATTGTAAGGTCTTTCGCCTCCTACCCATACATTTGATTTTGAAATTGTTTGTTCCATAATTAGATTTAACTAGCGGCCAAAATTAGTATTTTTCTATATTTTGGACTATGATTTCTATCATAAATATTAAATATACCGCATAAAAAAGTATAAATACAACCACAGCCCTGCTAAATAATGCCAATAGATTGAAATCAGTTCAATTCCTAAATAATTTTCAGCATTGTATTTTTCTTTTTTTGAATTAATTGTTGTTACCAAAAGAGCAATCAATCCGCCAGAGAGATGCGCCAAATGAGAAAGTGTAATCACATATAAAAATGAAGAAGAAACGTTACTCCCTTCACCAGTCATATACAAACCTTGTGCAACAAGTGATTCCCACCCTTTGAATTGTGAAAATGTAAAAACAAAACCAAGCAAAAGAGCAGTAAAAAGCCAAGAAGTAGCACTTTTGTTTTGCTTAATAATGCGCTTAGCAATAATGAGATAAATACTACTGCAAACAATCACAATTGTGCTAAGCAAAAACCAATCTGGTAATTGAAATGCTATCCAATTTCCTTCTGCTTTTCGGACAATGTAGGCAGAAGTGAGTCCTGCAAAAAACATACTGATTCCCGCAATTCCCACCCATAAAAGAAGTTTTGCACTTTTATTTTTCAGCATAATTTGAGTTTAATTTTGATGCTGCAATTTTACTTCTTTTTGTAAAATTAACGGTCTAAAAATCGTAATAATGATTGAACAAGTCTGTTTTGATTCCAATGGAGTAAAACATAGTATTTACTTCATCTGATTCACTCACTAAATCTCTTTTTACAATACTAAAATCAATCTTAAAATTAGTAGAAGGATTTATTAAATAACCAATACTAAGCTGCAAATAATTTATTTTAGTAAGGTTTCCTTGATACATGGCTATACCAAAATCGGATGGGCGACCAGCATGTATAAAATCAGATGGTTCTACAAATTCACCAGTGGACATATAGATATCCTTTCCGTAAGAAGTTGGGTCACCTTTTATTTTATCGCCATATTTAGCCATCATAATTTGTGCTCTTGCCACCCATCTGTCTTTTCTATAATTTATTATGAAAAGTTTTTCTGAAAAATTAGCGCCAAGCGGATGGGCTAGTGGCTGGTTGTAATGTGCATAATTCTGCCTAGGATCGTGATGGGCATAAGTATAAGGGCGAACTAAATTGTATTCTGCTTGTAGATTTAGATTCTCCAAACCAATCGCATCATACATTTTTGCCCCCAATTGATATCCGTATTTTGAACCATACCAATCATTCCCTGATTTCATTTCATTCAAACTGAATTCATCTAAAACCAATTGCCCATATAAATGAGATTTAAGAGGTAGTTTGTATTTTGCATTGATACCGACAAGGGCATTATCTGGTGAGTTTATGGAATATTCCAAAGGGCGGAAAAGCGCAATAGGATTCAAATAATTTACATCAAATCCTCTTGCCCCAGGTGCGTGATTTACCCTCCAAATCACGGATTCAAAAATGCCAATATTTAATTTTGAATTTACATTTGCGATCAGATAATGAGAGGATATGTATTTTTTTGCATAGCCCATTTGGTCATAATTATCAATGCCATTGTTTTCAAAATAATTTATATCCTGCATCTCAGTATAAAGATTGGTGTATTGCAACTTCCAAAAAGAAGTTTGTATGCGTAAAAACGGATAATTAAAGGTATTATCTGAAAGTAAAAGCGAGCGATATCCATCTCCAATAAAATGTTTTCCATGCCCAAATTGAACCACAAAATGTTTGGATGGTTTTATTCCGACATAGCCGGAAGCCATGGCATAATCAAATCCTGTTTCTTTAAACTCTCTTGCGTAGCCCTGCCCAGGGATTACCTTAGTATGTTTGATGTTCGCATCCAAATAATTTGGAAAAATGGCCTGATTTTCAGTAAATGAAGAGTAGAAAGAAACAGTCTTCCCTATGTCTCCTTCAATAACAAAACCTCTTGTATTGGTAAAAGTATTTACTTCACCTATGGTCTCTTTCCCTTTTGAAAAATTAATAATCGGAGAAGCGGTAACAAAATAATCTTCTCCTTTAATTATAATAAGATACTCTGAAAACAACTTGCGTTTATACCAATTCGTCCATTTATTTGGAAATATGGAAATCAGTAAAGAGTCCGTATTTACTTTTTTATTTACAGTTGTCTTTATTAGCGGGCGAAAAGAAGTATGAATTTCACTAGCGTTAATTTCTTGCTCATAAATTAAATTTGCATCATGGCTTAATGGTAAGTTAGTATGTTGTGCATTGATTTGAATAAATACAAATACAAATACAAAAAACAAATATCTTCTAATCATCATTCTTTTTTCTCATCAAAAAGGGAATGTATAAAAGTATAAGATTAATTGCTGCAAAAATAGCAATAGCAAAATTTACATTCATATTTAACAAAAAGTAAGCAACAACAATTAAAAGTATATTCATTATGCAAATAATCAAAGTTGTTTTTTGATGCCCAAAACCCAAATCTAATAAGCCGTGATGAATGTGATTCATATCTGGAGAAAGAGGGTTTCTCCCTCTAATTACTCGCACTACAAAAACCCTAAATGAATCAAATAAAAGAACAGCCAATATTGCTATTGCAATGAAAGGACCTTTATTCGGCAAGTGAATGGCGTCATTTACTATGCCAGAATTAATAGAATTTATGGATAAAATGGATAAAATCAACCCCACAACTAATGAGCCAGTATCTCCCATAAAAATTTTGGCTGGAGAATTGTTGTAAATTAAAAATCCTAGAAGAGCCCCCATAAGTGTAAATGCAAGCAATGCCATACTTATCTGATCAGAAAAAAATGCTAAAACCCCAAATGAAAAAGATGCAACAATCCCTAATGATGCTGCTAATCCGTCCACTCCATCAATTAAATTAAACCCATTGGTAATTACAATTACCACAAAAACAGTAAATAATGTTGCGATAATTTCCGGTAGCTCATAAATCCCCAATACCCCATGCATATTGTCTATTTGCAAATCATGGAGGTATATGATTATCAGAATGGCAAGAATTTGTCCAAACAATTTTTTAGTTGGGGAAAGGGAAAGTAGATCGTCAAGAACCCCAATAAAGAAAACAACAAACATACTTACAATAATAAATCGGATTTGTTCTATTTCTGCCCAAAAAAGCAACGAAAAGGTAATGCCAGCAAAAATGGCTATGCCTCCAAAAATAGGCACTTTCCCGATATGAGAAGAGCGCACACCAGCATTATCGTACAAACGAAATTTTTGTGCAAAAAATATGATTTTAGGAATAGCCAAAAAGGTAATTATAAATGCAGTTACAAATGAAAGTAGAATATCTATGGGGACGCCAAACATCTTATCTTTTTGAATTATTTTTTAATCCTTCTATATCAGATTCAACCATTATGTTACAAAGCTCTTCCACAGTGGTTTTTGGTTTCCATCCTAAGATTTTTTCTGCTTTTGCAGGGCTTCCTATTAAAGCGTCTACTTCTGCCAATCTGAAATATTTTTCACTTACTTTTACAATTTCTTTTCCTGTTTTTTTATCAATTCCTTTCTCTTTAACTCCTGCACCTTCCCATATTATTTCTGTTCCTATTACCTCAAATGCTAATTCAGTAAACCGCTTTACTGTAACTGCCCTATTTGTTGCTAAAACAAAATTATCAGAAGTATCATGCTGCATCATTCTATACATACCCTCTACAAATTCTGGAGCATAACCCCAATCTCTGCTTGCATCCAAATTTCCTAATACAATACAATTCCCTTCTCCTGCATTAAATCTTGCAACTCCATCAGTAATTTTTCTTGTTACAAATTCCAACCCTCTAAGCGGAGATTCATGATTAAAAAGAATTCCGCTACAAGCAAATATATTATAAGATTCTCTGTAATTCTGAGTCATCCAATGGGCGTACAATTTTGAAATGCCATAAGGACTTCTAGGATAAAAAGGAGTTGTTTCTTTCTGTGGGACTTCTTGCACTTTTCCGTAAAGCTCGGAAGTAGAAGCTTGATAAAACTTAATATTTTTATTTATAATCTTGACAGCTTCCAGTAAATGAGTAACGCCAATTCCTGTAATCATACTTGTTGCTAATGGCTGATCAAACGATGCATGTACAAAACTTTGTGCAGCCAAATTGTAAATCTCATCTGGCCTAATTTCAGAAACCATTCTTATTGTACTTGCCGCATCAATCAAATCATGTTCAATAAGATTAAGGTTTGGATTATCCTGAATTCCAAGATATTCTATTCGCCAAAAACTTTGTGAACTTGTTCTTCTATAAGCCCCAAAAACTTTATAATTTTTTGATAATAATAATTTGGCTAAATATGCTCCGTCCTGTCCAGTAATCCCTGTAACTATCGCTTTCTTCATTAAAATTTAACTTGTTTTGTAGCTGTAAAAATACTCATAAATAATTTAATGGGCTAAAATTTGCTTTACCCAATTATTTAAGGTAAAATTATTATCCACTTTTATAGTATGAATCCCTGCCCTTTTTCCTGCCTCTATATCAGAGGGAGAATCGCCAATTAAGTATGATTCTTTAATGTTGATAGAAGGAAAATCTTGAATCGCTTTCTCAATCATTCCAATTTTTGGTTTTCGGCAATTACAATTATCTGTTTCTAAATGTGGGCAGAAATAGATTTTATTAATTTTTCCACCCGCTTTTTCAATCTCATTTAACATTTTCTGATGTAAAAAAAGTAAATCATTTTCACTCATTAATCCTTTCCTAATCCCTTGCTGATTGGTGATGATGATGATTCTATTAAATAAATTGGAGAGTTTGGATATAGAACTTAACACATTAGGAATAAACTCAAACTCTTCCCAATTTCTTACATATTTCCCTTCTAGTTTTTTGTTTATTACTCCATCTCTATCTAGAAAAAGAGTGTCAAAATTTGAAGTTTCCACTAGAATAATTCTTCTTCTATCAATTGACATAGAATATGTCCAATTAAGATATGCGCCTCTTGAATTCTTGGCGTATCATCAGAAGGAATTTTGATAATATAATCGCAAATACTATCCATTTTCCCTCCATTATTTCCGATAAACCCGATAGTTGTCATGCCAATTTCATTTGCTTTTTCTATTGCTTTTACAACATTGGACGAATTCCCAGAAGTAGATATTCCGAGCAAAATATCTCCTTCTCTTCCTGCTGCCTCAGTCATTCGAGCATAGGTTTCTTCATAGCCATAATCGTTAGCCACTGCCGTTATATAAGAAGAGTTTACATGCAATGCCTCAGCATAAAGGGGTTTTCTGTCCTTATAGAATCTTCCACTAAGTTCGGCTGCAATGTGTTGTGCATCAGATGCTGACCCTCCATTTCCACACAAAAGCATTTTTTTATCATTTCGAAAAGCGACAATGCAAAGCTCTACAATTTGCTCAATAGTTTGTAATAAATTTTCATCACATAGAATGGTGTTAAAAATTTCTACTGATTTTTGTATGCACTCTGAAATTCTATTTCTCATCTACCTTTTTTTTGCTAAAATACAAAATTATAATGTTTGATAGGCTTCTTTGGTTTGCTGCCCTATTTCATCCCATCTATATTTTGTTTTTATCATTTCAGATCCATTTTTCTTTACTTGTTCAAGCAAACTTTTATCACTTAAAATTTGATTTATTTTTTCGGCTAAGGAAATAGTATTCTCACTTTCAAATAAAAACCCATTTTCATTATCCTTTATTACTTCTTTTAGGGGTGGGAGATTGGAAGTAAGTACTGCTTTTTCAAAACTAAGAGTCATCATTAAAACCCCACTCTGATAGATTTCTTTATAAGGCAATACCACCAAATCAGAAGCGCAATAATAATGTGCTACATCTTCTTGTAAAATAAATTTGGTATGCAGGAGGCAAAATTCTTGCAAATTATTTTCGTCTATTATTTTTTGATAAGGTGTAAAATCATTTTCCCAAACTTTTCCTGCAACAAGAAGAATAACATCTGGTTGTTGTTGCTTTACTTCAATTAGTGCCCTCAGTAAAACCTCCAAACCTTTTACTCTTTTTATCATACCAAAAAATAGTAATACTTTTTTATCTTGAGGGATGCCAAGTCGTTCTCTTGAAATCTGTTGATTTTTCTGTACTTGAATAAAAGGAATATAATTTCCATGAGGAATAATGCTTATTTTTTTATTTAATGCTCCTTGTATTGTTACCAGTTCTGTTTTACTAAACGCATTGTGTGTAATGATAGCATCCGAAAACTTATAAATAAGCAATGAATGATCACTATTTGCAGCAAAACTATTCACATCATGTACCGTTAACACAACTTTACCGAACAAAATTTTGGAAAAAACTACATTGAACAATACTAAAATATTGGCATAAAAGATATGAAAATGAATTAATTTATGTCCTGTGATACGCGCATGGACAATAGCAAGAATCGATCCTAAAATATATTTTATGCCACTAAAAAATCGTGATTTAGAGGTAAATAAATTATTATACAATTGATGAAATTTCAATCCCTTTATCTTAGGGTTCTCTGTTTCATTATTGGTATACAAGCTTACATCAATCCCACTATTAATTAAGCCCATTGCTTGCCCAAACAAATAAAGATGATGCGAACTTCCGTGTGCGCCCAATGCGTCAATTATTGCTACTCTTCTTTTCATGATTTAGGGAAACAAATATAAACTCTTTTCTAAGACAAACAATTCATATATTTGCAGCAATGATAAAATCAAATTTAACTAAGTAAAATAAATGCTTTTTAACTCATTACAATTTTTAATTTTCTTTCCAATTGTGGTAAGTATTTTCTTTTTGTTGCCACAAAAAAGAAGATGGATATTATTGCTGATTGCATCCTATTATTTTTATATGTGTTGGAAGGTAGAGTATATCGTATTAATTATTACTTCTACCCTAATTGACTATTTTGTTGCCCAGAAAATGGCTGCTTTGAAAGAAAAATTCAAAAGAAAAAAGTGGCTACTTATTAGTTTGTTCTCTAATCTTGGAATTCTGTTTGGTTTTAAATATTTCAATTTTGTAAATGCAAATGTACAAGCCCTTTTTGATAATTTTAACATCTTTTATGGAGTCCCGGCTTTTGATGTTTTACTTCCTGTGGGAATTTCATTTTATACTTTTCAAACCCTAAGCTATACCATTGATGTGTATAATGGAAAAACTCCCGTTCAAAATCATTTAGGAATATTTGCCGTTTATGTTTCTTTTTTCCCACAGTTAGTTGCAGGGCCTATTGAGAGGTCAAGGCATTTATTACCACAATTTTATGTAGAACATAAATTCAGTTATGATAGGGTGAAATATGGTTTGCAACAAATGTTGTGGGGATTCTTTAAAAAATTAGTAATTGCTGACCGATTAGCAATAGTTGTAGATGGGGTTTACAACAATTTGGATAATTATTCTGGTTTTTCACTTGTGGTTGCAACCTTCTTTTTTGCTTTCCAAATTTATTGTGATTTCTCAGGATATACTGATATTGCAATTGGCTCAGCAAGAGTAATGGGGTTTGAATTAATAGATAATTTCAAACGACCATATTTTTCAAAATCTATTTCAGAATTTTGGAAAAGGTGGCACATTTCCCTTTCTACTTGGTTCCGTGATTATTTATATATTCCATTGGGAGGTAACAGGGTGGTAAAATGGAGATGGTATTATAATTTGTTTATCACATTTCTTATCAGTGGTTTTTGGCATGGTGCAAATTGGACTTTTTTGGTTTGGGGCGCACTTCATGGAACTTACTTAATTATGGCGATTGTACTAATCAAACCAAAAAAATATATTTTGAATATGCTGAACTTAAAAGGTAGTTTTATATATAAAATATATCGGGTAACTTTCACTTTTACTTTAGTTGTTTTTGCTTGGATTTTCTTTAGAGCAAATAATATTTCTGATGCCTTTTATGTAATAAATAACATGTTTTCTGATATAGGGGATTATACCGATTTTGGAAAAATGAAATTAAGCTTAAGAGGACTTGGAGTTGGCATGAATGATATACTTATTAGTGTAGGACTTATTACCTTTATGGAACTCTATAATTTGTATGAAAGAAGTGGAGATGTTTGGGGAAAATTAGAAAACAAACCAAAATGGATAAGATGGAGTATTTACTACATTCTATTATTTGGGATTCTATTTTTAGCTCCTTATTCCAGAGTAAGTAACTTTATTTATTTTCAATTTTAGATGAACAAAGAAGTTAAAATATTATTAAGAAAAGGGAGTGTTTTTATGCTCCCCATAATTGCTTGGATTTATATTGTAATTGTTGTAGATCCGTTTAATTATTTTAATGTTTCTAATTTTATTTCTGAAAAGGCAAAAGAAAAATCTGCTCAACAATTAAACTCCCTACTATATAATACTGTTAATTTTAGAAACAATCCGACAAATAGTATCATTATTGGAGATTCTAGAATTAGGAAATTGCCAACTGAAAAAATTAAACAATTAACCGGAGATGATTATTACACCATGCATTCCAATGCTGCAAAACTCAATGAAATAATCGATTTATTTTGGTTTAGCGATTCTCTCTGGTGTTCTGACAATTATACTAATTTAGAAAATGTAATAATTGGAATAAATTTTAATTTGTATAACGAATACGCCTATTCGAATAGAGTTACAGATGTGAAAAAAATATTGGATAATAAGTTCATTTATATCTTTAATTGGAATATTTTAGAAACCATTTATTTGGCATTAAAAAATGAATTTTTTGGCCTTAAGCCAAATGAGAAAAAAGATAAAAAAGAGTTTTGGGATTACACCATAAAAACCATTGCAAAAAATCATTATTCTAAATACAAACATCCAAAAGAAACTCTTTTACGATTAGAAGAAATGGGGGCGTATTGCAAAGCAAATGATATTAATTTAATATTGCTGATTGTTCCACACTACAAAGAATTTCACAATAGATTAGTAGAATTTGATTTGGCAGAGGAAGAAAATGCTTACAAAAATGAGATAAAAAATATTGGAAGAGTTATTGATTATGATTTCCCTAATTCAATAACTAATTGTAAATCTTGTTTTAGCGACCCCATTCACACTACTGACTCTATTGGAGAAATAATGGTTAATGAAATTTTTTCAGATTCGCTTACTATTGGGAGGGGATTATAGAAATAACCCTTGAAAATAGGCCTTATTTATTAGCCAAAAAGTAGAAAAATTTTTTCTAATTTTAGGATTGATTACAAAGCTGATATTGTTTTTGAACAGGAGCCAAAAAATAAATAGGTAAGCGTAAAGTCCTCCAATTTTTTTTAAGAAATAGATGTGATTTCTAGTAGTTTGCTTTAAGAAAAAATTACCTCTATAAATTTTTATGTCTTCTGTTTTAAAGGATTTTGTTAAACTCCCTACTTTATGGTAAAATTTGATATTTGGGACATAATACATTTTATGTTTTCCATTTTTGAAAACTCTATATGAAAAGTCTGTATCATCAAAATAGACAAAATATTTTTCGTCCATAAAACCAATATCTTTAAATATTTCTTTTTTTGCTAAAAGACAACAAGTTGGGGCGTATTCTGTCTTCTTAATTTCATCATATTGTCCTGTGTCAATTTCTCCCATTCCTCTGTGCAAGGGCAAAAATCCTTTACTTTTTATAAACCAACTTCCTGCATACCAAATAAGATTTTTATTATCATGAAACATCATTTTTGGTGTGACCAAACTACAGTTTTTATCTCTTTGAACCTTCAATAATTTTTCAATCATTTCCCTTTCAAATTCTACATCATTATTAATAATCAAAACTTGATTACATCCATCTTCAATGGCTTTTTTTATGCCTTGATTATTTGCTTTTGCAACTCCAAAATTGCATTCATTTTTTATTAATTGTAATCTAGAATCTTGCTCTTTTTCTAAAATTTGTATAGTAGTATCTTTAGATGCATTGTCAATAATATACAATACAAAATTTTGATGGCTTTGCAGCCAAATGCATTCTAAAAAAGGGCTTAAGACAGCAGTAGAATTATATGTGACAGTTACTATACCTATTTTTTCCATCTAGCTAAATCTTTTGACAACAATTCTTCTAAAAGATTGATATCTTGGAAGAATAATTGATTCATTTTCTTTCTTAATTCTATATTTAATTCTGGTTTTTCATCCTTTTTGAATAAAGTATTTTTAATCCTCTTTACTAAGTTTTTTGGAATAAAAAACTTCAAAAACTTTCTTAACCCCACAAAGGAATAAACTATTCTGATTAAATTATTTTTTGGTCTACTAAAAGTATTGTGTTTGTTTTCAACTTCCGGCCTAAAGCTATTATCAACCCCTAAAAAATAGTACGTTTTTCTAATTACTTCTTCTATATCGTTTTTGAAATCCTGATAAAAAATAATATGGATATTTTCGCTTCCAAATGTGTCTAAATATCTTTTTACTTGCTCAAAATATAAGCCTAATTCGATATATTGTTGATAAAATAATTTTGATTTTTTATTGTTAAGTTTCCTTTCAAAAAATTCTTCCAAAGGGGGAATAATTAGTCCAAGCCGAAAGTCCATTAAATAATGAGAAAAAGCCCTTTCTACTGGATTTCTTAGCATAATAATTATTTTTCCATTGCTATTATATTCCTTTATTTTTTTTGGAACATCCTCATAAAATAAATAGGAAACGCTCGCCTCTCCATATTTTTTTTCTTGAAGTTTTGGAAAAAGATTATGGTATTTTTCTATTTTATCAACTCTTTTTTTTTCATAATATAAACCTTGTTTTTGCAAAGATTCATCTGAAAAAAAATCCGTTTCTTTTTGCCTGCTCATCACAATTTCTGGATGTTCATTTAGATAATGATACAAAGAAGTTGTCCCAGCTTTTGGGGCGCCTACTATAAAAAAATCTACTTTCATTTAGTTACGAATCTTTGTTTCACAGTTTCAGTAATACTTCTTATTCTTTTCAGATTTAAAATAAGTGCGACAAATGCTTTTATTGGAAAAGTTATCAAATAGAAAACGCTAAATATTGGCGGAATCACAAAACTTTTTAATTCATATCCATTAGCTTGCATTCTGTCTCTTGTAAAAATCTGAGATAAATAAATTTCAGCAGTTGTTAGTCCTCCATTTTTCCATTTTTCTATTTTAGTTGAATCTATTTTTAATTCTCCTTTGCTATCGAGTGCAGTTGAAGATCCAATATTTGGAACTTCTAACATCTTTTTATCAAATGCAATCTCAATAAAATTACACAATTCCATAATTTTCTCTTGTGGGTTTTTCAACAGTTCTTCAAACTTAATTTTAATCACTCTTGGATTTTCTTCCATTTTGTTTCCATGTAAAACAGCTGAATTCCAAAACTTTGCAGAGGTAATAGGATGATAATTCATATAAGATCTTATCGCTTCTTTTAGTGGAATTTTACTAGCTCCTAAAAATCTTCTTTTCCATTTATTTTTTTGCGATAGTAATACATCTCTACTATCCCTAACCATATGGATGATCTTGGCATTTGGAAAATGAGATAAAAGCTCTTGAATATAAAATATATTTTTAGGTGTTTGTTCACATATAATTGAACACCCATTCTCATTTGTTATTGTTTGTAAAAACCTTTCGTATACTTCAATTGATTTTAATTTATCTACATCAGATAAAATTGCTTCCGATTTTTTATCAAACTGTTTAGGATTCTTTTTAAGAAATATCCCATCTTTTTGAATAGCAAATAACTTGGACAAAAGACATATAGCATCTTGCCTGTTTATGAAATTATCTATATCATTTTTTGAGCAAAGCCAACCTAAGAAATGTATCTCGTTAAATGTGAAAATATCTTTATGATTATTCAAAACCCTGCCGATCATAGTCGTTCCGCTTCTACCGCTCCCAACAACAAATATTTGTTTTGTATTACTCATTCAAATAAGAGATAAGCGTAACACTATTGGGGTTTATCTTGATTGAATTAGTTGATTGATTTACTCTTTTCTCTTTGGATAACTCACCAAATATGTTTGCTTTATCAAATAAATTTTCACTGAAATAAGCATCTAAATTAATTTTTCTAGTAGCTTCAAAATCAATAATCACATCAATGGAGTTCCAATTCAGAAAACAGGAATAGATTAATTCTTCATTATTGAAAATTAAATACTCAAAAACATTTTCTGATATTAACTTTTTTTTAATATTCAGATTCTTCACATTGAAAATCTGGCCAATGAACCTTAAAGAATAATAGGTGCTTTGCATTTCTAAAATATCCTTATTAATTCTAAAAATAGACCCGCTATAATCTCTTCCTCCCATATTGTGATAAGTTGTGAGATTAATACTATTTAAATCAGAATTCCATAATAGCTCCAAAAAATAATTTGCAACAAAAAGTGATTGTAACATTGTATTGCCTGTTGTCCATGATATTTGCAAATTCCATTCAGTCACCCATATTGGTTTATTAAACAGATTATTATATGTCAGAACCTCCTTAGTGTAATCCTCATTAAAATAACTTAAGGCTCTACCTTTATATATTTCAAATGCTTCTTCTTTAGAGTCCCCTTCTGGGATTTCTGTAAGCATTTGTCCAAATTCTTTCTTCCCTTTTATTACTGTAGCATAAGAATGAATAATAATAGCATCATAAAAGTTCATAGTTGCTAATTTTTTGTTCCAAATTGTATGCCTATGATTTTTTTGACTAACAAGTGGTGCCGCAACAACAGCAGTTTTAATATCAGGGAATCTTTGTTTGATTTTATCTGAACATTTCTTTGCTGATTTAATATATTTATCAATGGTATAGCCTTTTGTAAAGAATGTTCTATTTGATAATTCACTCCCTAATTCTACTCCAACAATTTCAATATTATGTGATTGTATTTTTACAATCATTTTAATGATATCGTCATTATCAATAAACATATTTGCTACTAATACAGCTTTAGAATTGGTTTCTTTTGCTAATACAATAAAATCATCAATATAGTTATGAGTATGTCCCTTTTTATTAGTTGATCTTACTAGACTTCTCGATCTTTTTGGAAATCTACCTCCATCATATTTGTCAATTTCTTCAAAATCAAATCCATATCCACTTGCGCCATAATGATAATAATTCCCTACTGCTCCGCCAGGAAAACGTAATAACTTTGGTTGTAATTCAATAATCTTATTAAGAAAAGAAGTGTCGTTTATATCACAATAAGTAAAGGTATTAGAAGTTGCAAATCCAAATAAATTTTCTCTGCCTTGTTGAGCAAAAGCAAATTCAGAACATATTAACATTAGAACTACTATTTTTTTCATTTGATTAATCCCTTTTTTTTTAATTCTTCAATAGAATCTTCATATTTATCTTCTTGTACTTTTTGTGTTTTTACCCAATCCACAAACTTTGAAATTCCCGATTTAAAATCAATCTGTGGCTTATAACCCAATACTGCATTTACTTTAGTTAAATCAGCAATATTATGTCTTATATCTCCAATTCTGAGCTTGCCACTAACTACTAATTCTATATTACCATTATATTTTTCTTTTAATAATTTCGCTACAACTTTTATGGAAGTTCCTACACCTGAACCAACATTAAAAACCTCATTATTTACTTTATTATTTTCTAAGGCTAAAATTGTAGCATCAATTACATCATCAATAAAAACAAAATCCCTACTTCCCTGTCCATCTTCATATATGTCAATATTATTTCCATTCAATATCCTAGTAGAAAATATAGATAAAATCCCTGTATAAGGATTCGATAACGACTGACCTGGGCCATAAACATTTTGATACCTTAATGAAACAGCTGAGATTTTTAATTCCTCTCCCATTTCCATTATCAATTTTTCTTGCTGATATTTAGTTTCCCCATAATGTGATAAAGGATGTATTTTAGATTTTTCATCAGTTGGTAATAGTTGTAATTCTATATTGCATTTCTCGCAAATAGAATTAAACTTCCCTTTTTTTAAATCATATTCTTTTCGTTTTTCAGGATATGTTATGCCGTGTTTTTTACAAAAATATTTTCCTTCCCCATAAATTGCTCTTGATGAAGCAATAAGTATTTTTTGGATTTGATGATTCTCATTTCCTAAAATTTCAATCAACTTTTTTGTGCCTTCAACATTTACATTATTATATTTTTCTGTATCATACATGGATTGTCCAGTCCCCGTTTCTGCTGCCAAATGAATGACTGCATTTTGCCCTTGTAATGCCTTTTTCCAATCCGCTTTGTTTCGAACATCTCCTTTAATAAAATTAGATATATCTTTAACACTATTGTATAATGCTGACTCCAAATAGTTGCCATGGATTTGTTCAGATAAATTATCTAAAATGGTAACATTATAACCTAAACTAACTAATTTCATTGTTAGATTAGAGCCTATAAACCCTGCTCCCCCGGTAATTAAAATATTTTTCATAGAAGTTGCTTTTTGTGTGAAATCATTTTTTGGTAGGTATTCATAAATCCTGAAACAATAAAGATAAAAAAGTAAGGCCGTAATAATAAAGGTTCAGACATCACAGAAATTAGCATAATATTCATCCATAACCATTTCTTTTCTTTTATTATTTGTTGCTTAGAAAACATATAAATGAATATGAAAGCGGTAGGAAATCCTGTTGCTGCTAACAAAAACATTATAGAATTACTACTACCCTTATCTGTTACATCTACTTTCAATCCCACTCCTGTTTGATTATAAATATAATTTAATGCTGGAGAAGTAAAATAAAACTCTTCTCGAAACTTCTGAAATTGCTCGGAATCTAGCCCAATACCTGTTATTGGATTTTCTAGTGCTATATAAAAGGGTTGTATTAAATCAAAGAATCTCTTCTGAAAAGACGCTTCTTTTTCTCCTTGAACTTTATTTTGAACATTAACTTGAAGTATTAGATATATAGGAATAAGAGCGGATACTATCAATAAAAATAATAACTTATTCTTCTTAAACTGATTATATAAATAAACCAGTACTTGTAATAATAATATAACCAATCCTGTTGTTGAATAAGTTGTAAAAATAACAAGACCTATAACTATCAATAAGATTTTACTTCTCTTAATAATAAACGCTTCTAAGAAGAACAAACTATTTAGAAATGCCTGCAAAATCCCAGGCTCCCAAAAAACTCCTTGATTTCTACAAAACTCTAATCCAAAAACACTAATAAGGCATTTTTTGGGCACATAAAAAAAGATGTTAAGAAATGTCTCATAGTCATTATTAACAGAGCTTATAGTAGAAAGATCATTCTTAATAAAGAAATATGCAAAAAAGTTAAGCCCTGCATGAAAGAGAACTATTTTTAATATAAAATACAGCCTATTTATAAAAATATCTTTTCCCTTATTATTTCTAAAATATAATAAAGTTAGAATAGACACTGTACATACTGTAAAGTAATAAGCGTATTTATTGATAATTTGAGTAGAAATAGCAAATATATAGTTAATAAAAAATAAAAAAAGAATTGTAAGACCAGTGAATAGAGCAGAATTAACTTCTCTAGTTTTAAGCTTATCCTTAGAGAAAAAAACTGCTAATAACAATATTCCCAAAAAAATAGCATAGCAGATATTTCTGTTAAACA
>TARA_B110000196_G_scaffold63383_1_pt1 | contig 24379 bp, 26 predicted proteins | sample TARA_B110000196 | Tara Oceans TARA_B110000196 (sample SAMEA4397072) | marine metagenome | biome: Polar Biome; feature: [MES] marine water layer (ENVO:01000295) within the mesopelagic zone...; material: water (ENVO:00002006), including particulate matter (ENVO:01000060) such as...... | reverse complement strand
ATAGCTAAGCAGCAAGGAACGGAGACTACTTTTGATGTAGATATCAAAGATGCAGAAAAGGTGGAGTTAGCCTTACAAGAATTATGTAAAGAGGTTTCTGAAAGTATAGGTCAAATGGGACGTTCAGCACGTACAATAACAATAAAATTACGTTGGTCTGATTTCAAAACAATCACACGTCAAAGAACAGTCCCTGGTGAAATAAATAAATCACAAGACATCTATAAAGTAGCTAAATCGCTGCTTTATGAGAATTGGAAACCGGGGAAACCAATACGTCTTCTTGGAGTTGCTGCAAGTCGTCTAGGTGTTTCGGATCAACAAAAGCTACAGTTAGAATTCGAATAAGCTTTTTTGCTTACTATCATTTTTTGGAGTTATTTTTGTTGGCTCTTCCTCTTTTTCTTCAACGTTCAAAGCTCTATATTCTAATGTTACAACTTCTTTTTTTTGTCTGAATTGTTGTGACTCTTCCATAATTGCAGATATTCGTTTATCTTTTTTCTCAATGCCCATCAAGATAGCTAATTCATTATCATTTAGTTCCAATTTACCTGTAATTTTTGCAGCCTTTGATAAATCTCCTCTGCAAACAGTAGAAATAACGGCCAGTTGATCCATTTTAGATTCTTTAATGGATAGATGTGTTGCTCCTCCAATTTTTTTGGCTAGGGAATTACGATAAGCCCGTTGAAAGCGACTCGCCCCCATCTTTCGAATCCACGAAGGAAATTGTATTCGTCTTCCACTTGTTGGATGAGATTTGGACAAGGCTACACCACTGGACATCATTTCCGAAGCATATCCCCAAAGTCCATAATTTTGAGTTCTAGAAACTCGAGCTAACAGTAAATCGGCGTATGCTACTCTGTCGTATGCTCTTTCAATATCATTAGGGTGCTTGTATACAATAGGAATATTGTCACTAATCCATGTAGCAACATCTCTTGGTTGTTCATGTAAATCAAATATGGCCTTCCGAGGGTCGTCATAATTATCACTGTTAAAAATTATGTTAAGTGCATCAAACATTTCACTTTCTCTGTCTCTTGAGTCTAATTTTTCATAATCTTCTTTATCAATTATTCGATTACCTTCTGAAATCGATTGTAAGTCATTGATGGCACCTCTAAGATCTCCTTTAGCAGATTCGGCCATTGCCGTAATGGTTTCTTCTTCGACGGTCAAGTTTTCTTTTTCACAGACTTTATTCAATACCATTGAAACCGAAACAGCCGATGGTTTCTGAAATTTTAAGGTAAGGGCTAATCTCTTAATTTTAGCGCCAGTTCCTTTTGTGAGATTGTACAAATCATTTACAGTAATAATTACGGGTTGCTTTGTCATTTCTAATGTTTTAGAAATTGCTCTCTTACCGCCCCTATCACTATAATTTTTTGTTTTATTTTTAGATTGTTGAGCCCTTTCATATAGATTATCAGCTTCATCTAATAATATTAAATTTCTATCTGAAAGTCCATTAACTCCGAAAGTCTGGAACAAACCAGCTCTAAGTGCAGTTCCTTCAATTACATCTCCAGAACGAGCATCTGAGGCGTTTAGTTCGATTAATTCCCATCCCATGTCTTTAGCTAATGCAATTGCAGCTGAAGTTTTACCACATCCAGGAGGTCCAGACAAGATAACTCCTTTTTTGGTCATTCGTTCACCCCAATTGCTAGCCCAATTTTGTAATTGGCTAATGATTTTTGTGTTACCTATAATATCCGAAAGACTGTTTGGTCTATATTTTTCAGCCCAAGATTCCATTATTCACCTAATTTCATAGTAAAATGCAATTTTTGGTATTTTAGTATAGATTTTGCATTTCTTGATATTGTCCAAAAAATAATTAAAATACATACTGCTGAAGTTCCCATTACAGTCGCAAATGAACTTCTAAATTCACTACTTTCAGGTAGTTGAAACACTGAAATATTCCAATCTCCATTACCTAGATAAATAATTGTAGAGCATACTCCAAAAGCTAATAAACCCGAAAAAAGGAGTGATCTGCTCTTTGTTCTTCCATAAAGTTGTACAATTGGAGAGATTAAAGTTAGGAATAAACCAATACCTAAAAGAGTGAAAAACAAGCTCATGTACGTAGTTTGGTAATAATTTAATGAGGTTATAGGTATTGTCCCATTTATCATGGCTTCAGCCATTGTGAATAAAGGAGCATATGTTGCTAATCCTGCTGCAATAAAGACAACCTTTGCTAAAAGTAATAATGTTTGAGAATTTCTACTATTTACGCCTAATTTTTCAAGTTTCTTATAAGTTCGTTTTAATATTAACCACGAAATTACAGTAGTCATACCAATAAGAGGCATAAACATAGCCGAAATGAACATAATTCCAGCCAGTATCTTACCAATCATGGCAAGGCTAGAAGGGAGCATCTTTAGAAAAAGGGATGATGCGGCCTCTGAATACATATATACTGAAACAGCTTCATAAATAAATACTAGAGTTAATAGAAATCCACCTATAAAAATTCTAGAACCAAAGCTACTGTAAATGTAAGCATCCGGCTGGTCCTTGACAAATCTAACCATTATGTGTCCAGAAGGGCGGAGTTAATTAGCCTAACTCAAAACGTACTTGCTCTGAATCCTTTCTTCCTGAAAGTTTTTCTGCTAACTTTATTCCAATTCCAGGAATATTATTAAGATCTGAAGGTCTTGAGTCTCGTATGGAACTTTGGCTCGTAAATCCGGCATTAAATAGAGCTCTGGCGCGTATTCTTCCTACAGAATCTAGTTCTAATAGAGGCAATAATTCTTTTCGAACTCCATTCTTTACTCTAATTCGTAATTCAGTAATCATTTTAGTATTTGAAGGTGATAATAGTTCAGCTAGCTCACTCATGGCATACAGTATCCATTCGGCAGTTTCCACTTTAGCTCTAATATCTCCCGGAGTGGTGGAATAGCGTTTCATGAGATGTTCTTCAGGCGTTTCTTCAATCCAATCCATTATTAGTAATGCTGTTTTTAAGTCCCATAAGTAAAATTCTAATTCTATGTGCTCAACAGGTGGAGGTAGCATAAGATCGCCTTCCATTTGCATGAGATGAGTCAGATATGTTTCCATTTCATTCTTTCGCACATATAGTGAATAGATATCTGGAGTTCTCGCTAAGGCATGTAATAATCCAAGAGAGTTTGCTTCAACTTCAGATTCTAAGGCATTCTTAATTATAACTCCAGATAGAGGATCAATATACAATTGAGATACTTTTCTTCCAAAAGCAGTTGGTTTTAATTTTTCTTCCAATACTTCATTAGCAGGTTGAAATTCATTATCCGTTTTACCTTCAATTTCAATTAATTGTTCTTTATCTAAGAAGTCTAGAACTTTATTCAAACGATGTTGAGTTCTCCACAGTTCACCCTGTGCTCCAAACAGAGTTTTTTCAAGAAACTTGTGTAATCCTTCCCTGGTTGTTATGGTTCCTGAGGTAATCAAAGACAAAAGATGCGTCCGTAATGCAGGTTCACTTCCTAGTCGAGAAATTACCGGTTCCGTTTCACCTTCAAAATATCGTTCTGTAAATGAATCGATTTGGTCTCTTTTCTTCGCAATCAAAATACCTTGACCATCAACGTCAAATCCGGGCCTTCCAGCTCTCCCTAACATTTGATGAACTTCTAAGACTGGTAATGGTTGGTTCGATTGAAAAGAAGAATCCCAGCGGCTTAAATCTCTGATAATAACTCTTCTAGCTGGTAAGTTTACGCCTGCAGCTAGCGTTGGTGTTGCACATAATGCTTTCAATGCCCTTTCCTTAAATGCCGTTTCGATAATTAGCCGTTGTCTGTTTGTTAAACCTGCATGGTGGTATGCCACTCCATTCGTAATCAATTTAGATAAATTAGAATCCACTGATGTAATTTCGTCAGCGTTCTTTTGAATTTGGTCTGCAAATTTCTCTAATTCTTTCCGTTGTTCAGAATTTAATTTTCCCCCTACCATTCTGCTCAATTTCTTTGCCTGGGCTTCTGCAGATCTTCGAGTTCCAACAAATACTAAACATTGCTCAGGTAGATTGTCGATTGCAATTCCTTCCACGCCATCCAATCCCATATACTTTTTTTCACCATCCTCCCATTCTACGGTGCCATCGAGTGATATTCCTTTTTTGAGAGGAACTGGTCTAAAATCACTTTCAACCAAAGTAGCATCTAACCAATCAGCGATCTCCTTTGAATTTGAAACCGTTGCGGAAAGTCCAATAATTTGTATGTTTGGGTTTATTTCTCTGAATTTTGAAAGTGTCACTTCGAGAGTAGGCCCTCTTCCTGAGTCATTTAGTAAGTGAATTTCGTCTGATACTAAACATTCCACCTCGGATAACCAAGAAGGATTATGTCTAATCAAAGAATCGGCCCTTTCAGAAGTTGAAACTATAATATCATATTTTGACAATCCTCTAGCTTTATCATAGTCACCAACAGACACCCCAATCTTTGCCCCGTCTAAAATATTTTTACAGATGTCTTTCAACTCATTAACTTTTTCCCATGCCAAAGCTCGTAGCGGTACAAGATAAATTCCTTTCTTTTTAGCTTTAACTGCTCTTATCAAAGCAGCATATGCAACCAATGTTTTTCCAGCTGCAGTAGGTACTGACATCAATACCGAATCACCTCTTTCCACGAATTTAATAGCTTCCTTTTGTGGGGGATATAGTTCTTTAATTTTTAGATATTCTAATAGTTCAGATAACAACCTCACCAGCTCTCATCTTGTTCACTTATACCAAATTCGGGTTTACTTTGAAAAGTTAAATATAATCCAATTGCTCCCAAAAGAGTAGATAATAATAATCCACCAAGTCCAATGATTGCTGCTGCACATCCAATTAGAACAATGTTGTAGTTTTGTCTCATCATTAATAATGCACTAGCTACAAATGACAGAATAGCACAGATTAATTCCCAGAACATACCAAACTTCAAAACTTGGCGGACAAATGATTCATCAATTTCATTGTCTTCTTGATCAACTTGAATGCCCATTTCACCCATGACTTCATTATATTTGATTGTAACGCCTTGTATTTTTTCACTATCGCTCAATATTCCATTCATAGTTGTTGCAGTACCCAATAGAATAAATCCAGCTAGGAGTAAAGCAATAGCTGCTTGAGATGGTTTACTAGTGGTTGGGTATAATGAAACTGAGGTGCCCCCTCCATCTTCATCACCTCCCCAATCTAAGGATTCATATTGGGTTTCTTCCCAGCCTTCTGAATCATTTTCGTCAACCATTATTCAATCAGTGCTAGTCCCATAATTAATGGTTGCTCTAAACATTCTTTAGGCCTCTGATGGTTCCACTTGTTTTTATTGTAATTATGTTTAGTTCTTCACTTTCATTATTCATAATGTCTCTTGATTTTTCCAATAATTTATGGTCTACTCTAATAATTCCGTTTTCATTATTAGCTTCGATTATTTTCCATTTTATCTTAGATTCCAAAGGTCCAATTTTCGTTCTAAAAAAATTAATTAGATTACTTTTTGGACCTTTATTTGAATGTTTAAAAAGGATGTACCTCTTCCTTCCTTTTTTTTCTTTAACTACCATTATTCAAAGGCTTTTGTAATATTTTTTATTACACTTTCTAATTTTTCTATTCTATCCTTAAGTTCTTTAACTTCTTTTCTCAATTCAGTGTCTTCATTATTAGAGGTATTATTTTTTAGTTTTTCAATTAGCCAAGAGTCAGTTTCTTCTTTTAATTTAATAATAGATTCTAAATCTTCATTATCCTCTATGCTTTCATCTTTTATTTCTTTAATATCGGTTAGATTATCTTCTTCTACCTTTTCAGGTATTTCTTCAATGATTTCTTCAGGTACTTCTTCAATTATCTCTTCAGGTATTTCTTCAATGGTTTCTTCCTTCTCTTCATTAGAATTCGTTTGTGACTTTTCTCTATCATAATCTTGGATAGTCATTATGTTTCCATTACTATCTGATCTAATTTTCCCGAGATCTGAAAGTTGGTCTAGACCGTTCTTAAATGACTCCATTATCGTAGAACTCTCAGCTTCACCAGAGGCCTCTCTATATGCATTGAATAATTCTCCTGAATCCATTTTATATCCTTCAAGTTTAAGAATATTTAGTAAGATAGCTCTTGGATCATTATTGTCCCACACTTTGGTTTCTTTTTTATTTTCAGTATCTGTAATAATTTCGTCATCACTCTCTATGTTTGAGTCTTCATTGACAGTAATGTCTTTATCTTCGGTGACTTCTATTTTATCAGGTACTTCTTCTTTTGCTTTCTTACTCCAAGGATAGACCATATTAGAAGGAATAGTGGTGTAATATTATAGTTGATGTCAACTCAATACGTTTAATCCCCCCTTAATCCTGAAGCATTGTGTCTCTTACAGATAAGATTACTGAAATCGAGGAAGAAATTGGTAATACTAAGTACAATAAAGCTACTCAGCATCATGTAGGAAAATTGAAGGCTAAATTGGCCCAGTTAAGAGAAGAAGTAATAGTTAGTTCATCAGGTCCTAAAGGAAGTGGTTATGGTGTCCGTAAAGCCGGAGACGCTACCGTGGCTTTAGTTGGTTTACCTAGTGTTGGAAAGTCTACATTACTTAATTGTCTTACTGATGCCGATAGTGAGACCGGTTCGTATGCTTTCACCACTTTAGATGTAGTTCCAGGAGTTTTAAAATACAAAGATGCTAATATTCAAATATTAGATTTACCTGGTTTAATTGAAGGTGCAGCTAGAGGTGCAGGGCGCGGTAAAGAAGTTCTTTCAGTTATACGTTCAGCCGATTTGATAATACATGTCATTGATGCAGTTGAGCCAGCACCTCATGTTATTTTCAAAGAATTATTTGATTCGGGAGTTCGACTAAACAGCCGCCCTCCCAATGGTAGCGTTTCTAAAACTGGACTTGGAGGTATTGACGTGATATCTACAGTAGGCCAAGAGCTTGAAGAAGCTGCAATTAAGACAATAGTTAGAGAATATGGTATAGTAAATGCCCAAGTAGTGTTGAGAGAACTTATAACAATTGATGATTTAGTTGATATTTTAGCTAAGACTAGAGTGTATGTTCCTTCTTTTGATGTCGTTACTAAGGTAGATATGATTGAAAAAGATAGAATATCTGCTGTTAAAGAAATGTGTATTAATAAAAAAATTATTGAAGTGGCTGCACCTTTAGGTAAAGGTATTAAAGAATTAAAAGAACAGATTTATATTTCGTTAGATTTTATATCTATATTTATGAAACCTCAAGGTGAGAAGGCGGATCTTAAGGAACCTATGGTTGTTAGAAAAGGAACAACTATTGAAGCCATCTGTCAGCAACTGCATCGTGATTTTAAACGTAAGTTTCGTTATTCACAGGTTTGGGGTCCTTCAGCAAAATTTCCGGGCCAAACGGTCGGTTTAAAGCATAATGTTAAAGATCAAGATATTGTGAGCATTATAACTCATCGCTGATTTATTTTAGTCTTGCGATTAGCTCGGCTTTTTTACCTGAAGTTTTCAATCCTTTCTTCTTTAGTTCAGCTTTTAATTCCGTTAATTTCATTGAGCTATAATCTTTATTGGTTTTCTTATTTTTACTTGGTTTTGAGGCTTTTTTAGTCTCTACCTTTTTAGTTTCATTCTTTCTAAATAATCCCATAATTCGAGATGCTCCACTTCCAATTCCTGATTTTACAGCTCCTGCACCCCGGCCTATTCCCGATTTTACCGCTCCAGCTCCGCGCCCAACTGCAGCTCCAGCGTTACCTATTGCCGATTTAGTTTTAGTCCCACTTGATTTGATTCCATCTCCGATTTTACTACCAATACTGGTAGATTCTACATCAAGTTCCTCTTTAGCATTAGCTATTATTTTCTTTTCAATTACGGGTTTACTCTTATTCTTTGGAGTAAGTTTAAGTTTTGATCTTGGTTTAAAGACAATATTTGGTTTTTCAGTATCTTTAGCTTTATTTTCATTATATTCTTTACGGGCTGAATCTGTAGCAACCGATTCGGGTAATTTATCGCCAAATCGATATTTATATCTATCTTCTAAACTTTTCCCTTTGGAATCCATCATATGATCTAAGCGCTTGTGGATGTCCATTAATGGTTTTTCACTCTTTTTTGCCCATCCTACCGGCCCTGGTGTCGGGTTTGCAGAAACCATCACATTTGTATCAGCAATAACTCCAATAGGTGCGATTTCCACGATAGGTTGTATCGATATTGGAGCTGGTACTGCTTGCACAGCAACAATTCCTTGATTAACTGCAGGTTGTAAAACCGGTTGTGCAGCTGGTACTGCCTGAACTGCAGGTACGCCTACAGGTTCTAAGACAGGAGGTCTTCTTTTTGTTTTTTTCTTTCCGCCGAACCAAGCCATATTTTCACCAATATTTTTTAACTACGTCTACCACTTTCTCAAAGAGACTAACAAGTGTTGGGGAACTCTTTGCTCTTCTGTTTGAAGAACCCTTTCCAAGTGTAATTTCAGACTCTTTATCATCTGGCGACATTTTTATGTATCTGTAGTAATCAATTAAAAGCTTGTTTCATTCAAATTATTCTTGCCAACTAGTTTTTTTGTTGCCTAATCTATGCCTATTGTAAGCCTTTATGATGTCACCTTTTGTAATAATTCCTATTAATTTTTTGTTATCTGTTTTACTAACAACTGGTAGATGGCTAATTTCTTTGTAACTAAGTGAATCTAATGCTTGAGCTAAGGTTTCTTGTTTAGTAATTGTAATTAAATCAGTTACACAATAATCTTTTACAGTTAGGTGTCTTTCATGTTTAACTGCAGCTTCATGTATGTCTGACCAAGTAATTATTCCATACAATTCTCCATTTTCATTCAGAACTGGTAGACTCATATGCCCTGTGTCTTCTATAATTTGTAGAGCTACTTCCAAGGGTTGTTCAGGTTTAATAGTCAGAACTTCTTCAGACATGGCTTCTTTGACTTCTATCATCCTCATTAGATCTTGTCCAGCTCCCAAATCAATATGGATCCCTCTTCTAGCTAATTTAGAGGTGTAAAAAGAGTGTTCGGAGATAACATAACATACAGCGTCAGCAACAACACACGATAACATTAATGGTAGTATTATTTCATAAGTGGCTGTCATTTCAAATAAGAGTACAATTGCAGTTAAGGTTGCACGTGTGGTAGACGCCACAAAGGCAGCCATTCCGACTAGTGCAAAAGCACCGGGATGGCTTATGATTCCAACTTCATAAAGTACTAAACCTAATCCAGCTCCGATTGCAGCTCCGATGAACAAGCTAGGTGTAAATATACCTCCAGAACCGCCACTTCCAATTGATATGGATGTAGCAATTATTTTTAATGCCATAATAGACAATATAAAAATTAATAAACTAGTAATTCCTGAGCTAACATCGGTATTTGCAGGGAAACTTTCTCCGATTACAAGGCCATTGGAGTTATCTGAATCTAATGATATTAAATCAGATGTAACATCAAAACCATTTCCTAGTACATGTGGAAAAGAAAGTGCAATTAGCCCTACACAAAGCCCCCCCAAACAGGTCCTTAATGGGACTGGTATTCCATTAATATGTTCGATTTTATCTTCTACTAAATTCATCAATTTTATAAATATTGAAGCCGCTAAACCAATTATCAAACCCAGAATTATATAGAATGGATATTCAATCGGTGAGCCAAGTGTATAATGTGGTATTTTATCAAATGCAGCCACATCTCCAGCTAAAGCTCGAGTCACAGCAGTAGCTATTACTGCGGCGACTACAATTGGAATAAAGGATCTAGTTTTTAGTTCTGCTAAAATTAATTCAATCGCAAACAGAACGCCACCTAATGGGGCATTAAATGCAGCAGTAATGGCACTTGCAGCTCCGCACCCGATTATCGTTCTTGTTTCTTCTACTGTTTTACCAGTTCGTTGGCCAATCTCGGATCCTATAGTTGAGGATATAACAATCATTGGCCCAACACGTCCTAATGACATTCCAGTGCCAATACTGGCGGCTGAGGCAAAGAACTTAGCAACAGCTTTCTTTGCACTTAATCTAGCTTGTTTGATGGCTACAGCTTCCATTACGATTGGTACGCCTGCTCCTTTCGCATCTTTAGACCAATATTCAATAATTAGGCCAGCAATTAATCCACCTAACGCAGGTATGAAGATAATTAACCATTCATTTTCAGTACCTCTCAGAGAATGGTTCACAAAACTATCACCATAGAAAAAGTCTTTAATTCGATTAGTTAAATTTATGAATGTCCAAGTAACGAATGCCGCTAAAGCTCCAGTTAGAGCTGCAAGAAAATTTATTTGGAGCATTGGAGAATTTATAACTTTATCTAATCTTTTCTTTACTTCCGAATCTTTCATTTAGTCAAAACCTCATTCCCACTACTGGTGATCATCAGAGTGTGTTCAGATTGCGCCACCATACCTTTTCCTAATTCATCCAGAACAGGATAATAGGATACGATTCCAGCTCTAATGAGCTTCTGCAAAATTTTACTTGCATCTTTTTGGAATGTATGTAACCATCTTTCAGCAAATGGTAGGCCTTTGTACCTATCTTGTATTTTGATCATTAATTCAGCAGCCTTTTCATCACGAATATTGCGGACTTGTCTTAAATGATATATATTGGAATTTCTCTTTCCACCTACTCTTCCAGCTCCATCGGTTACAAATGGTTCTATGGCTACTATGTCACCAGTTTTTAGAACTGGACCACCTCTCTCTCTGACACTAGGGATTGAAACGCCACTGTGCAAATTGTATCTCTTTATTCGATGCCCTGTCAAATTAGCAATTGGCCTATATCCATATTTTTCAATTGTCTCTTGTACTGCATGTCCAATAATTCCAACACTTATGCCTGCAGCTGCAATCTCTACAGCCTTGTTAAGAGCTTCACGTGATGCCTCTATCATTTTCCTATACTTATCAGTCCCGATTTCAATAGTTAATGCATTATCTCCAATGTATCCGTCAATATGCACTCCAACATCAAGTTTAACTAAATCACCCTCACAAAAAAGTTCAGTACTTTTACTAGACGGAGTCCAATGAGCTCCAACATTATTAATTGCTAAATTGGTTGGAAATGCTAATTCTCCTCCCTTATCTCTTACATAGTTTTCGATTTCTTCAGTAATATCCAACATTGACTTATTTTCTTCAATAAGGTTTTTTCCGAACTGTAAAGCTTCGCTAGCTAGATGGCCGGCTTGTCTCCATTTTTCTATTTCATCAGAATTCAAACATATCCTCCAGGATAGTTGAGTATAAAGCACCAATACGTCTTATCTCAGGCTTATCTTCTGATAAATCAATAATTGTAGATTCAATTCCAGTTGGCTTTTCTCCATCTAAATAGTAACATTGTTTTTCAAATATTGTTTTAGCTTGTTCAATATTCTCGGCAATTTTTTCACCATGGATATTAGCACTTGTAGTTATAATTGGCATTTCTTTTGCTAAATTGTTTGCCGTTCTATTCAAGGGTATTCTAATTGCAATATTTCCATTTCTTGTAACTCCTTTTGCAAATTTCTTTTTAGATTTCATTATGATTGTTATGGGACCTGGCAATAATTCTGAGATTATTTTTTCGTATTTCTTATTTACCTCACAATAGTTATAAATTTCATCTTTATTATTTAGCATAATACTGAGACCATTACTCCGTTTTCCTTTAATCCTGAAGAGTTTATCAACTGCGTTTTGATTGAAAGGATCACAACCCATTCCTAATACTGTATCTGTTGGATAAATTACAATTTCTCCGTTTCGAATTGCTTCTTTAGCTTCTTCAATAGAAATCATACCTCGTTATGAGAAATGTACTAGTTTTAATATCTTTGTATAAATTATCTCTGTTCAATAGGTCTAAAGGTCCGGTCAATAGTTCCAACATATCTAGCTCTTGGCCTAATTAATCGATTATTCTTGTATTGTTCTAATACATGTGCAGTCCAGCCTGCCACTCGCGACATTGCAAAAAGTGGCGTGAACAAGTCAGTAGGTATGTCAAGTCCATAAAGAAGCGGAGCTGAATAAAAATCCACATTTGTAATAATGTCTTTTTTTGATTTTACTTGTTTTTCAATCTCTTCTGAGACATTAAAAAGAGCCATATCACCTCTTTCTTCCCAGATTTTTTTGGCCATGCCCTTGAGGTGTGATCTCCGAGCATCATCTACCTTGTAAACTCTATGTCCAAAACCCATTATTTTTTGTTTAGTGTTTAATGCATTTTCTACAAATGCCGATGCATTTTCTACATTTCCCACTTCAATAATCATTTCCATAGCTTTTTCATTTGCTCCACCGTGCAATGGCCCACTCAGTGTTCCTACTGCTGAAGTTATTGCTGAATGCATATTTGCTAAAGTTCCTGCCGTTACTCTGGCAGAGAATGTAGATGCGTTAAAACCATGGTCTGCTAATAAAATTAGGTAAAGATTCAATGCTTTAATTTGAATTTCGGTCGGCTCCTTTCCATGCAACATCCGTAAGAAGTCTTCAGCATGCCCTCTGGTTGGATCGGCTTCAATGAGTGGCAATCCTTCTCTGAGTCTATGTATAATTGCTACTGCAGTAGAGATTTGGCCAACTAAGCGTAAAGCCTTTGGCGGTAAATCATTAAGAGGGACATTTTTTTCAAAATGACCTAAACTTGACACTACAGTTCTTAATGTACTCATCGGAGAGGTTTTACCTGATAATTCAGTAATTACTTTGATAACTTCTTTGGGAAGGACTCTTGCTTCACCTATTCTTTTAGTCATTTCACTCAGACGATCTTTATTTGGTAATTCAGTGTCGTAAAGTAAGCAAATAGTTTCTTCAAAAGTAGTGTCAAATGCTAAATCATCAATATTGTATCCACAATACCTTAGAATGCCTTTTTCTCCATTAACTGAGCTTAATTTGGTGTCGGCAGCGACGATACCTTCGAGACCTTTTACAGGTTCAGCAATTGAATCTTTGTTATCCTTTGGTAGAGACACATTTAAACATAAAGAGTATTATATTTAGTATTTACCAATCTATTCTTGTTGGTATTTAGTAACCCTTATTCCTAATTCTCCCCGTATAGCTGGGCGAGTCATAATTTCTTTCATTTTATGATTAAATGCGGCTTCTAAATCGACATCCATCGCAATTGCATGACCTAATGTTAAAATCAAAATATCGGCTAATTCTTCAGCTTTTTCAGATTGAGGTTTTCCTTTTGTAAAGCATTCAGCTAATTCTCCTAGTTCTTCTATAGTCAATAATATTCGGTAGGCCATATCGTGGCCATTATTTTCTTTTTTACTAAATTCATGCTTATCATGAAATTCTTTTACCATTGCTAGCATGTCAGCATAAGTTTGACTCATTAAGTAGTATGAAGACAACTCTTTGTTAGCTTTCCTCTAACTCTGGGTTATTTTTTCAGCAAGTGAAATACAGGCCATGAAATCTTCAGTAGCTTCTCTTAGACTGCCTAAAGTTTCAGCTTTTACGATTGCTTTCATTTTATTTCCAACAACGTTTGTTTCTACCCAGCCTCTGTTTTCAGGTTCAGTTGACTTAGCTACAGATTCAGCGATTGTATTTGAATCGAAGATTATTTCAAATTCAATCTTATGTTTAATAATGTCTCTTATTGCTTTTTGACTGCCACTTCCATATTGAGCAGCCTTCTTCTTTCTATCAGCAATTTCTTTAGGCAATCCTAGTTTTTGAGCTGCATTTCTAAGAGGAACTTTACCTACATCACCTATACGTTCCTCATCACTAAAAAAATTAGCAGCTTTAATTACATCGTCTGAAAGATAAGGACAAGAAAGTTCTAAATTGAATATTTCGGTGATTTTTTTTTCTCTATCTTTTAATCGATTCTTTAAATCATAAACTTCCTTTGCCAAATCCTTTACTGCCCCTTCCTTTCGAAATCTAGCATATCCTCCAAATAACTCATCAGCACCTTGGCCGCACATCAATACAGAATTTGTTGTTCTTTTAGCAGCTATCCAAAACGGTAACATGAACTCAACTTCGATTGGGCTCAAGTCTATTTTTTTTTGCATATTATAACCTTCGACAACCATTTCCTTAGGTTCAATTTCGACAATAGTAAGATTCATATCAATCATTTCAGCCGCAGTTCTGGCAGCTTCTAAATCATAAGATAGAGGAGTTCCTACTGCAATAAGTTCTACCCTTGAATATTTTTTAGCTAAATAAGCTACTAAAGTAGAATCAATACCTCCCGAAAAAGATACTGTGATTGCTTCTTTACATGATTCTTTTACTGCACTATCAAGCGCATTACACAGAGTTTCCAACCGTGAATCTTCCATTATGAAGCGATGCCACTTTCAGTCATGAACGTTTTTAACTCATTCAAGGCTTTTTTGGCTTTTGCCTCGCTAATTATGTCTGTAACGATTACGATTCCGGACTGAAAAATGATAAAACTCGCATCAGGTTTGTCCATCCTTAGTATTAGCCCTTGGAATCGGAGTGGATCATATTCAGCACCAGGAATTGCTAGGGCCATAGCCTGTAGGTCAACCATTTTACCTATATTTTCCTTGACTACCATATTTTCTAGTTTTGTTGCTCTTTTTGTACTGATTTTCCCATCAACTTTTTGTACTAGTTTTTTCAAGTTAAGCATAATATTCTTTCCCTCATTCAGATTTGTTACGCCGGTAATCATGGCTTTACCATTACTGAATAAGACTCCTGCAGCTTTTTTGGAGTTGTTAGTATCCATTTCAATGATTACTGAAGGATTGCCTGAACTTGAATATCGGGCATTAGGTAACTCCGTTGCTAATGTGATTAATTCGAGTTCTTTCCCGAGATGAGATGCTGCAATTACATTTTCCACTTTTATGGTACTCACAAATTATTCAAAACAGGTAAGTTTAATAGCTTAACCTTCAAGCAAATTCATCAAAAGGATAAGGTTCTGGATCTCTTTTTCCCATTAAAATTTGAGTTTCTGGAACTGTTAGCAAGGGTATCGGCCACGTTGGTCCATCTTCAATTGCCAATCTAGGACATGCCGTAATAACTGCAGCATCTATTCCTAATCCCATTAATTGGTCATAAGATTGATGAATACTGCCAATCATAATAGTTTCCTTTCCATTTTCAATTAATAACTCTTCAATTTTATCTGCTAAATCTATTCTTTTTTGACCAATTTGATTTGAGAAAAGTACGGCCCATCTCGTAGCATTTGTAGCTACGGACATGGCAGCATATCGCTGTTTCAAGAAAGGATTAGGATCGGCTATAGTAACTATGCCATTATGAGGTTCTAGACATGCAACTGGCTTACCTGTTGATAGGGCCACAGTTAGAGGATGAAACAATCCCGTTCCAATGTATAGATAACCGTCAACGTTTAATTTTCTAGCGGCAGATGAATTGCAACCTAAAAGTTGCCCTGCAGCAGCTAATCTTGGTCCACCGGTAGTTACACTAGTATCAAAACCTTCTTTTTCTAGTATTTCTCCAGCACTATCAATCATGTGTAGATGTTGAGCAGTGGTAACGACTCCAATTTTATGAGGGAGTATTTCTTTCAAATCTAATATTGCTTTTTTACCAAGTGTTAGTTCTCCAGTGTGCCTTACTGGAACAAAAAAGGTGGGAACTGCGTAGAATTCAGAATGATAAGGCATGGGTAAATGACCCATGTGAATTAGGGCATCAGCCCCAATTTCTTCTAAAGGGCGATCAGCTAAGTCACAAGCACCATAGGTTGGTTCACCCCATAGAACCACTTTAGCTTCAGTCAATTTACTTACATAGGTTACGATTTCATGAGATTTTGTTTTTAATCCATCTGGAACTTGAATTCCGATCCTTTTTTTACCTTTTAGTTTTAGACAAACTTCTTCTATTCCTGGTTTCCAATCAAATCTTATTTCACTCATCTAGCAATATGGTCCCTCTGGTATAGGATATAATAATATTGTTTGGATTATTTTAGTATTATAAGATTTAGTTCCAGTAATTTTTCGAGAAATTGCTGTACTCTGCTCGCAGCAGGGGCTACTTCCTCTCCAAATTCAGAATCAAAAATGTCTACTATGTCCTTTACGGAGTGATTTCCATCACATAAATCCCAAATAAGAGTAGTGTATTGGTCAAGAGGTCTTTTGACTAACTCCGGACCTCCTATTCTCTTGTGAAACCATTTTTCGATGGTCCCAAAATCTTTTGGATAAGTTATTACTGCTACTCCATTCTCCCTGTTTGAAATGATTTTAGTATCGGGATTTTTAATGGGTTTTTTAAGTAATATTTCGTTTTTTTTCATAGTTTTTCCATTCCTATTATCATAACTGCTAAAGTGGCAGCACCGCCTATTGCTGCATATCTCATGGCTAATCTTTGATCTTGCCAGACAAAACGCGAAACCCATACAAGCCATCCGCATACTAAGGCAATGACGAGCATAATTCCAAAGAAGATAGTCCACCAGTTCACAATGTCTTAATGGTTGGGATTAATTAGTGGTAGCCCCGCCAGGATTCGAACCTGGGTCTTAAGATCCAGAGTCTCAAATGATGGACCGCTACACTACGGGGCTGAACAATGTTCAGCTTGGTTCGGTGCATAAAAAAACGCCGGTATTTATATTGCTCTAATTTTCATCATAAAATTCATCATCGTCTTCTTCGAATTTGAATTCTGTGGCTTCGTTATTAGACAGTTCTATTTTTTCTGGAAAGTATCTCAATATTATTACATCATCTAGGTCTTGGACCCACCTGTATGGTATGATTATATTTTCACTGTCTTTAACGAGTCTTGGCGTCGTTCCAGTAATTAGCAATGCTGAAATTACACGTTGTGTAGTGTCAAGTAATACATCATGAACCACGCCTAGGCGTTGGCCATTTCTGGTATAAACCGTCAGTCCAGCTAGTCTTGAGGCTTCGTTAAGCACAGTTGGTTATCGGGTCTCCATATAATTATTTTGCTTCGACTAATAAGTGTAATAATTGATAATAGACTATAAATAGAGGCCAAAAGTGAAGCGGATAATGGGTAGAGTAAGGCCAACATACATCAAACGCGTAGCTATAGAGCTAGTTAGGAATCATCCAGACAGATTTACTGATGATTTTGACCACAATAAAGTAGTTGTGAATGAATTAACTGATGTAGATAGCATCACTATGCGTAATAGAATTACAGGTTATTTGACCCGTTACCGGAAACAGGAACGGAATTGAGCCATTATGATGTTTTAGTTGAGGGCGCAGGCCCCGCTGGAGCAACGGCAGCTTATTATTTAGCTAAACAAGGAAAGAAAGTAGCATTAGTCGATAGGGCAAAATTCCCTCGTGAGAAAGCTTGTGGAGGTGGGTTGTGTGTACATATTGAAGAATTTGATCATATTATTTCCAATTGGGATGATTTTCTGGAATCTAAGTGTCTTCGTGGAATAGTTTATGGTCCCGATTATACTCCAGTAGATTATGTTAGTGAAAAACCTTTCTTTTACAATATCCGGCGTTTAAAGTTTGATAATACATTAGTGGAGTATGCTGTTGCAGAAGGTGCCACTTTGATTGAGGGTATCGCTGTAAAAAATTTTGAAGTAAATGAGAATAATGTTGTAACTAAATTAAGAAATGGTGAAGAACTAACAAGCGATGTAATTATTGGAGCTGGTGGTTCTTTTGATATGGTCTCTCGTAGGATTCGAGAAATTGAGAATATGCCTATGAAATGGAAAGATGAAGATATTGCAACTGCACTTTATTTTGAAGTAGATGTTGGTAGAGAATATATGGATCGTGTGTATGGTAAAGAACGAGTTTCGATGGCTCATATAAAATATCAAAATCTAGATGGTTATGGTTGGTCATTTTCTAAAGATACAGTTCTTAACGTTGGTATCGGATGTCCGCGTTCTATTATCAAGAAACTTAAGAAAGATAATCCTAAATGGGATGAACGTCAATATTTACTTGATTATGTTGATACTTTGAAGGAACAAGGTTGGTTCCCTAAAGAAATCGAAGTTAATCGAAAAATGATTTCAGGTTCTAATATTCCTGTGGGAATGGGAATGAAATGTACAGTTGGTGATAGAATGTTAGTTATTGGTGATGCAGGTGGTTTTGTTTCACCATTATCTGGTGAAGGTTTGTATTATGCCTTAGATTCAGGCCGTATCGCAGCTGAATCTCTTGATTCTATATTCAAAGGAGGTGTTTTTGACAAGCAGTCTATGATGTTGTATCATAATGCTTGGAGTGATAAATGGGGGGATGATTTAGAATGGTTAAAAGTTGGTTGGCATTTACTAATGACTATGCCTAATAGTTTAATCAAATATGCAGCCTTAGATGAAGAAACAAAAGAATTCTTTACACATATGTTTGTTGGTTCAATGCCTGCTTCAAAAATTAAGAATAAGGTTTTAGCTCTTATTGCTAAGGGAGCCTTAAAGCATGATTTTTTGAGTCATGTAATTGGCAAACATGAACAAGTTCCAGAAATCATTAACTAGTTTTTATTAATGTGGAAAGGCTTTAAGAACTAACATACAGAATGTATGATGTGCAGTCAGCTGATGAAGAATGGGATGATGAAGAGTGGGAAGAGGATTATGATGATAGTTCCAATTTTTTATCAGGAATGTCTGTAGCCTCTAAGATGAAGGTTGCAGGTGCTACTGCATTTGTTATTTTAATTTTATTGTCTTCTATGATATTTACTAATTTTGGTTTCTATTCAGGTGCAGGTAGTCTATCTGTTTTAGTAGATGTAAATGAGGGTAAAGATCCCGGTGATCGGACCTTTAATGCTAATATTTTAGCAACATCTCCTACTTTTGGTATGCTTGCTAAAGAGGGTGACTATTCGATTAGTTATCAAGGTATTACTCAATATTCGGGTAAGTTTGAGATTAGTGATGAAGGTCGAGGTTCATTTGATGTTGATTATGAAAACTTCTTTGTAGGTAATGGTCAATATACATTAACAACTGAATTAGGTAGTTCAAAATCTACAGATATTGTAACACTTAATCGTTTTGCGGATAGTCTTAGTGCTGAAGTTGTAAGTTTTGATGGGGTGACTGATAATAGTGAGGCAGTATATCCAATCGATAAGGATTCTAGTATTAATCTTAATTTACGGTTCACATCAGATACTGCCGATATTAGCTTTGTTAATCCGTGGGTGTCTGGAACTGCTAAAATTTACCAATACGACCAACCTTTCAATGAAGATCAGGGAGAAAGTTACTGGGATAAAGATTCAGAGCATGGAGGTTCCGCAGAATCAGGTAACTTAGTTGAAACTATTAATTTTGACATAGATAGTGGAGCTGGGACTTACACTTATTCCTCCGGTACGGAATCTAGCTTTAATGAGATCCAAGTAGGTCAGGTAAGTTTAAGTTTAATTTTAGATACTGAACAGTTTTATGACCAAAGAGGGAGTGGAGATTATACGGTAGTTTTTGATTTTACGAATGAGTTTGGCGATGATACCTCAAGTAAAGATGGTAGGACTTATTGGGCTTGGTTTCATGTTTGCCAAACAGGTAGTAATGGAAAATGTCAGGGCAATCAGTAACTAAAAATCTCTCATTTTAGTAACTAAAAACCATAAATTCCAAATTCCATCTTCCCATGTATTTAGTTTTACTTCACCAACTCTTGCATGAAATGGTACTGGTATCTCTATGGCTCTTAATCCTCGTTTAAAAGCTTCAATCTTAAACTCTTCAGAGAGTGGCATTCCGTCGCTTGTCAATTTTACCTTTGAGATAACTTCTTTCTTGAATACCCACATACCACTTTGTGAATCTTTGATATTAATTCCATGAAATAAATTGGTTCCAAATGTTAATCCCCAATTTCCAATTTTATGAGTAATAGACATTGCATCTTTGTCCATTCTATCTAATCTATTACAAGTTACATAATCTAAATTATTATTAATTAAAAAGGCCAGAACGTGAGGTATCTTGTCTGCAGGATATGTAGTATCTCCATCTATTGTAGCTACATAATCCGTATCTACTAAACTAAATCCAGTTTTGTATGCTCTTCCATAACCTTTCCGTGGCTCATTATGGACAATTGCACCGCGTTTTTCTGCCTCTTCAGCAGTGTTATCAGTTGAATTTCCATCAACGATTAAAACCTTTACATCTAACCAAGGTAAATCACGTGGAATTTGATCAATGGTAGGTCCTATGGACTCACCTTCATTCAAAGTAGGAATAATTACTGTCAAGCTTATGGCCATACTAGGCTTTATGGAGGTCTGGTTTTAAGACCAACTGTAATAGGCCTCTGTGCCTTTACTCTTTAAGCAGGTTACATCCGCACTTTTTCTTTTAGTAGGTTTAATAGTTTCATTATCTTGGTATGAATGGAAAGACTCTCCAATTTGGATGCTAGTTATAGGTGCTTTACTATCTTTATTAGGGATTATAGGTGTGGTTCTCAGTATTATGGAATCAGAGGAGAGTTTAGAAGAATAGTTCCATTAAGCTTATATTGAACTATTTATCAACTTAATTTTTAGATGAGCTTTCTTTACAGAACAATTCTGCGACCTGCAGTTTTTTTACAAGATTCGGAAAATGCCCACAATCGTATGATTTCGTTTCTTTCTAGGGCTAGTCGTTCTCGCCTTATGATGTCTTTACTTGGTAACCTTTATCATTCACCAGAACTTTCTGTGAAAATTTTTGATTTAGAGTTTCCTAATCCACTAGGTATTGCGGCAGGTATTGACAAAAATGGTCAAGCAGTACCTGCGTGGCAAGCGTTGGGATTTGGCTTTAGTGAAATTGGTGGTGTTACACTTCATGAACAAGAAGGTAATCCGAAACCAAGGATGTTTCGGGCGAATGCAGAACGTGCATTAGTGAATAGAATGGGTTTCAATAATTTAGGAGCTAATTCCATTCTTGATAAGTTAAAGGATTGCAAAAGTAGAGGGCTTTGGCCGGAATCTCCTGTAGGTATTAATCTAGGCAAATCAAAAATTACGCCTCTTAATAAATCTCCCGAGGATTATGCCGGTTCTCTTGAACTACTATGGAGTCATGCCGATTTCTTTGTGATAAATGTTAGTTCACCTAATACACTTGGTTTGAGAGATCTCCAAGAGTCAAAGCATCTAGAATCTATACTTAAACTCTGTCAAGAAACGAATAGTAAATGCGCAGTTGATTTTGACAAGCCGATGAGACCTTTGTTAGTTAAGATAGCACCTGAGTTGGATGATTCTTATCTGAAAGATATTATAAAATTAGTAAATAGATTTGGTTTAAACGGTATTGTTGCTACAAATACAACAATTCAGAGGCCAGAAACTAAAAATACTAAATCTCAGAAAATTTATGATGAAGAAGGAGGACTTAGTGGTCTTCCGTTAAGAGACAAGAGTACCGATATGATTCGTAAAATTTACAAAATATCTGAAGGTAAAGTCCCTATTATTGGAGTGGGCGGTATTTTTTCGGTGGATGATGCTTGGGACAAAATAACTGCAGGGGCTTCTTTAATTCAAGTTTATACGGGTTTAGTATTTGAGGGTCCTGGTATTGCTAGAAATATAGTGTCTGGTTTGAAAAAGCGTGTTAAAGAGGCCGGTCTCAATTCGATTTCAGAGGCTGTAGGTATTAACTCTTAATTTATTCATTGATAACAAATTGACCTTGGCATATAGGACACGCAACTTGAATAGGTCTCTGTTCTGTATTTATTGTAATTATTCCCGAACATGTAGGACATGATAAATTGGTAGGTCCCATATCCTCAAAGTCGAAAAAATCATCATCTTCTTCGGTTCTAAAGTATTTCAGTCCGATTACAGCTCCAGCTGCTCCAATAATTGCCAAAGTTCCACCGATTAGGATGGCATTACTTTCTTCATCATTATCGCTATTTATCATGCTTTTTTGTTCAACAATGATACTACCTTGCCAAGTGTGAATATCAAGTGAGTTATCAGTAATAACTAAGCTAATGCTATAGGTTCCTTTTTTGTCAAATGTGTAATCAAAATTTGGTTGTGTTCTTATAATTTCAGAATTATCTGAACTATCTACGATTGTCCATTCATATTTGGTGATAGTTCCATCAGAGTCATAAGATTCATCTGCATTGAATGTTATTCTATCATCTTGTTTTACTACAGTAAGTAGTGAATTCATAGAAGAGAGGTCATTAACATAAATCACGCCGATTGCCACAGGTGGAATGTTCTCTTCTTCAGGTTCTTGGACGTATGCATACTTGGTTATAGGTTCTTCTAAATTTTCGACTTGAGCTCTGATTTGTATACTTCCTGGTTCATATGGGGTCCATCCAAAGGAGACCATTTCTTCTTGTCCAGATAAAATTTCTATGTCTTTTTGAGCAATTAAACTATCTTTTGCATAAGTAGTAATTGTAGCCATACCTGATTTTCCACCATTATTGTTGATAGTTACAATGATTGTAGTCGCTTCACCCACAGTTAGGGGGTCATTCCATGAGATGCTCTTTAATTCAAAGCTTGCTTCAGGCTCTTGAACTTCAATATTTTTCTCTATCTCATTATTATTCTCAGTGGTTTCTAAAGGATCAGAATTCTCCAATTTAATTTTTATGTTATGATTGCCTTTTTCAGCTTCCCAATCATAACTAACTATTTCAGTTCCTTCAGCACCAACATCTACGTTCCCCTCATCTACAGTAACACTGTTAATCATGAGCTTATAATCTATATTCCCATTAGTCTTACCTAGATTATTAATTTCAAAACTAATAGTTAGTTCTTGTCCCTCTTCAAGCGTCCCTTCAATATTTATGTTTGCAGGTGTGAAATCAGGCTCCTCAGGGGGTGGCCCAACATTAATAGAAAACATTCTTTCATCATTATTACTATTTTGATCTTCAGGTTCAATACTAACTAATCTAGCAATTAAACTACTTTCACCTTCTTCAGCGACCCATTTACCCGAGACTGTTATTTCTTCATCAATATCAATTGAAACCCCTTCAATCGTTGTAAAACGTGCATCATCGTCATACCATCTTAATTCGAAGTCGGTAGCTTCTTCAGTTCCTTGATTCTTTATTTTGGCATAAATATTGATATGTTCATTGTGTATTGGATCCTCATCATCAGTCCAGACTTCAGTTATAGCTAAGTCCACTCCATCTGCTGGAGCTTCTGAAATAGATATTGTAGTATCAAGTATATTGTTGTCAGTATTACCTTCAGACGGATTTACATCATAGACTTCAGCTTGAATTACATATTCTCCTTCATTTGGCGTCCAATCATAAGTCCATGTTGTGCTAGACCCTACATTTATTGAACCTAGTGAATCATCATCTTCAATTTCGGTTTGATCTGCAAACAATTTGATAGCTGAGCCATCAATGTTCACGTTTCCTTCATTTTCAACTTTTACTGAAATGGTTACAGTATCTCCCTCAACAGGTTCTTCAGGTGTAGTTGTAATTTCAGTAATAACTGCATCGGGTTGATTAATGTCTACGATTTCATATCCATCGATGTAGCCATTACCATAATAATAATTATATTTTTCGTTTTCACTTGGCTCAGAAGCGCTACCATCATGATCTCCATCCCATGCTTCAGAGTATTCCTGTAACCTATCACGAACTGGATTAGTTTCTGAGGTTGGCCTTAATGAAATATCAGCTTCAAGGAGTAATGCAACTAATCCTGAAACAATAGGGGTCGCCATGCTTGTACCTGATTTAGCAGTCCATCCGCTGGCACTACTTTCACCGAAAAAGTTACTATGTCCTTGAGCTGCAGTGATATCACTTCCAGGAGCTACGATTGAAGGCTTAAGTTCGTCCCATCTATCACTATCTCCATCGTCTTCTCTTGGACCATAATTGCTGTAACTTGCCAAATCGTCATCATTTCGATTAATATTATTCATATTATCCATGGCTCCAACTGCGACACTCCAGTCTGCAGAAGCTGGTGATGGAACTTCTTCATCACCATCATTTCCCATGGCTATGACTACTACAATTCCGGCAGCATTAGCTTGATTTACTAGCTGAGATTGAGAATCGGAGCCATCACTTCCACTGGTAGTACCCAGTGACATAGACATAACATGTATACCATTATTTTTCTCACCATCATTTTCCCAATCCGTATTTACATTCTCAATACAAGCTTCAATAGCTTCATTAATGTCTGCACTAGATCCAGAACCCCAATCAGCCATTACTTTCATATCAATCAATCTTGCAGCAGGGGCAATTCCAAGATAGTCTTGTATTCCATCTCCATTATCATCACCATC
>TARA_B110000196_G_scaffold318777_1_pt1 | contig 24593 bp, 17 predicted proteins | sample TARA_B110000196 | Tara Oceans TARA_B110000196 (sample SAMEA4397072) | marine metagenome | biome: Polar Biome; feature: [MES] marine water layer (ENVO:01000295) within the mesopelagic zone...; material: water (ENVO:00002006), including particulate matter (ENVO:01000060) such... | reverse complement strand
GTTGTGTAATAGTTTTTCTGCGAGTATAAAAACGTACTCCATCTGGTCCGTATGCCGCCAGATCTCCAAACAGAGATCTCTTCCATCCTCCAAAACTATGTGATGCCACTGGGACAGGCAGGGCTACATTCACCCCAACCATCCCAACCTTGATATGGTCAGTGAAATAACGGGCCACTTCTCCATCCCTAGTGAAAATACAAGTTCCATTTCCGTATTCATGACCATCTATTAATTCCATTGCATCCTGCAAATTGTCCACCCGGATGACACACAAAACTGGCCCAAAGATTTCGTCCCGATAGATGTCCATTCCCGAACTGACATGATCGAATAAACAGGCACCTAAGAAAAATCCACTTTCGTGTCCTTCAACCTCGAGACCCCTTCCATCTACAACCAGTGCTGCTCCTTCCTGAACGCCCCTGTCTACATAATCCGCCACCTTGTCTCGATGTTCACGGGTAACCAAAGGACCCATATCAATATTTTCAGCACATCCAGACCCCACTCTGATATTTGCTAGACGGTCTTTCAATCCCGACACTAGACGGTCAGCAGTCTCTGCTCCAACGGCCACTACCACTGAAATAGCCATACAGCGTTCTCCCGCCGACCCAAAAGCTGCCCCCATCAATGCATTTGCTGCAGTGTCTATATCCGCATCAGGCATAACAACTGCATGGTTTTTTGCTCCGCCTAATGCCTGTACACGTTTACCATTAGACGTTCCCAGTTTATAGACATACTCTGCGATTGGCGTAGAACCCACAAAGCTTACTGCCTCTACCCTCGAATCACACAAAAGAGCGTCGACAGCTTCTTTGCCACCATTGACCACATTGAAAACACCGTCTGGCAAACCAGCCTCAGTTAGCAATTCTGCCAGCAACATCGGAGCGCTAGGGTCTCTTTCTGAGGGCTTTAGGATAAAAGTATTTCCACAGGCCAAAGCAATAGGAAACATCCACATCGGGACCATAGCTGGGAAATTGAATGGTGTTATTCCAGCGACAACCCCCAAAGGCTGAAATTCAACCCAACTATCAATAGCTGGACCAGCGTTTTTACTATACTGTCCCTTAAGTAGTTCTGGAGATCCGCAAGCATATTCAACGTTTTCTATTCCCCTCTGTACTTCTCCCATAGCATCGTCCAAAACTTTTCCATGCTCCTCACTAATCATCCTGGCTAATCTCTCAGAGTTTTCTTCCAGCAAGGACTTAAAGCGAAACATCACCCGTGATCTCTTGCTGGGAGGAAGCTCTCTCCATGATGGAAACGCTTTCTCGGCTGCATCTATAGCCATTCTTATCGTTTCTTTGTTTCCCATCGCAACCGTCCGGAGAACCTTTCCATTCGCGGGATTATAAACGTCTTGGGTATCCCCTGGCACACTAAGGTTCATTCCATTTACGAAATGACCTATAGAAGTAACTTTAGAATCCGATGCTGATTCAGGATTAGTATTTTTCATATTCGAATTACCTTACTTATCATTCCTCTAAACAAGCTACAACTCAATTTTCGAGCAACTCATTTTTAAGATCCACTCAAATTCTTCCTTCAATACTGGTTGCACAGACAAACGCGAGTTATTTACTAGAACCATATTGCACAATAGCTCTTGATCTTTGATCTGTGTTAAACTGGTCTCTACTTCGAATTTCTCAACGAATTCAACATCCACCATGTGCCATCTGGGATTTTTTTCGTCAGATCGGGAATCATAGTAACCAGATGTCTCATCAAATTGTGTGAAGTCTGGATATGATTCCTTTACTACCCGTGCCCATCCTACCACCGCAGGAGGAACCTGTCTGCTATGGTAGTAAAGCACTTCGTCTCCCACAGCCATCTTCATCATGTTATTTCGAGCCTGATAATTTCGTACTCCATCCCAGTGAGTCCTTCCATCAGCGATCAAGTCGTCTATGGAGTACACGTCGGGTTCACTCTTCATCAACCAGTACGATTTTTTCATAAGTCAACCAGGAACTGAGGTTTATCTTCTACTCAATGAATTTAAAGTCTATACGCACAAATCATTATCTAGGCCCGGCCTGCTTTATCTCGAACGGCACTTCGGGACCGAGTTGATCGAAATTCTTTTTAAACATGTCTGCTAAACGTACGGCAGCACTGTCATAATCAGAGCGATTCTCCCAAGCATCAGCTGGATTTAAAACCCGGCTCGGCACGCCCTCAACATTGATTGGAATATCTAGGCCAAATACCGAATCCACCTGGGTCGACATTTCCTTCAACTCACCAGCGACGGCAGCCCTCACCATTGCTCTGGTATAGGCAAGTTCAATTCGCTTCCCCACACCGAACCCTCCTCCACCCCAGCCAGTATTGACCAACCAGGCCTGGGCCCCATGTTTCTCTAGTAGTCCACCCAACATCCTGGCGTATTCCGAAGGAGGTCTCGGGAGAAAAGGGGCACCAAAACAAGCGCTAAAAGTTGCTTTAGGCTCAGTAACTCCTCTTTCTGTACCAGCAACCTTAGCAGTGTATCCCGACAAGAAATGATACATAGCCTGTTCTGGTGTTAGTTTGGAGATCGGTGGCAACACCCCAAAAGCATCCGCTGTCAAAAATAAAATGTGCTTCGGATGCCCACCCACCCCAGGGATTACTGCGTTAGGTATATAATGGATAGGGTAGGATGCTCTCGCATTTTCGGATATGCTGCCGTCATCAAAATCTGGCTCATTGGAATCTTCCAATAAAACCACATTCTCCAATATTGTTCCCACCATTTCAGTAGTTCTATAAATCTCCGGCTCACTGTCGGGAGTAAGGCGGATAGTTTTTGCGTAACAACCTCCTTCAAAATTAAAGACCCCTTCATTTCCCCAACCATGCTCATCATCGCCAATCAAGCTACGTAAAGGATCGGCAGAAAGAGTGGTTTTCCCTGTTCCGGACAAACCGAAAAACAGCGCTGACTCACCGTTTTTCCCTATATTGGCTGAGCAATGCATCGGTAAAACATTATTCTCTGGTAATATATAGTTGAGAACAGAAAAGATAGATTTTTTTATTTCACCAGCATAGTTAGAACCTCCGATCAGAACTTCACGTTCTTTCAGGTTCACTACGATAAAAGTGCCTGAATTCGTCCCGTGTTTTTCAGGATCAGCTTGGAACCCCGGTGCATGCAACACCGTGAAATCTGGATTGAAGTCTCTTAATTGACTCTCCGAAAGTCTCAAAAACATGTTGTGAGCGAACCAACAATGCCAAGCACTGTGAGTGATCACTCGAACATTGATGCCAAGTTTAGGGTGTGCTCCTGCTCGAGCATCCTGAACGAACAGTTCGCGCTCTTCCAAGTATTCAACCACCTCTTTACGTAAGGAAAAAAAGTTTTCTTCTTCAAACGGAACGTTTACGGTACCCCAATCAATATTTTTAGAAGTAGAAGACTCTTGTACCGTGAATCTGTCGTTCGGAGACCGACCGCAATGTGGAGTGGTAACAGCCGCAAACACCCCCTGATGGGTCAGTCTCCCTTCGCTCCTGCGAATAGCTTCTTCACTTAATTGTGAAGGAGGAAGGTTCCGGTATACGTTTTTCCCTTCGAGCAATCCAGATAGACTTCTCCCTGATCCACATTGTTGATTTTCCTTTGACTGCTGTACTTTGTCATCTATCGGCATATCTCGTTTCCTCATATTAGATTGATCACCTTAAGATATAACATGTTACTTTAATCAGGGAACAAAAGTTCAAAATTAAACTTCAGTGGCCGGCTATTTTAGCAACAAACTAGAGAGTGTCAAGCACAGTGAAAGACATACCCTTACCCTGGAAGCTTATAGCTGTTCTTTTTTTGCTTTTCCTTATAGGGTTTAGTTCTCCGTCTCTGGCATATGGACAAGTGTGCTCCGAGGGATCCATATCGTCGATTTCCATAATTAGCAAACCGGTCTTCGACGTTGGCGCTTCTTCCACCGGTGAGGCAAGTCCAGTTCCTTGGTTTTATAGATTTGCCAACTGGATGCACACTGAAACGAAAGAAGATTTCCTAAGCAAACAACTTCTTTTCAAGGAAGGAGACTGTCACAGTCAATTCATGCTTTCTGAATCCGAAAGGAGGATCAGAGAACTGGATTTCCTAGCACTGGCAAGTGTCAGGAGCTTTAACGAAACTGACGGATCCAAGCGTGTACTAGTCGAAACCCAAGACCGATGGACATTGCAACTAAGTCTAGGGACGAATCTAGAGGAGGGATTCGAATTCACAGGAGGTAGCGTTGAGGAAAAAAACCTATTCGGACAAGGTTTAGCGATTCGAGGATTCTACCGTAAACTCCGGGAACAGCAAGATATGGGCGCTGGAATAGAAACAAAACGATTGCTCGGTAGTAACTGGGCAACAAAAATGGAAGGCGGAGAAACTCGAATAGGAACTTTTTTTGAACAAGACCTTTCTTATCCTTTCCTAGCTGAAATCGGTCGGTTTTCCTCAAAACAATCAATCTTGATCCGGGAAGACGTATTCGCATATTTCCTACCCAATGGTCGAAATTACTCCCACGCCCTGCAGCCACTCAGACAAAGATCTGGAGAAATAAGCTTAGCCGGCAGATCTGGGCAACCTGGCAATTGGACATTTTTTGGGATGGGACTTTCAAAGCAAGAACTAAGCTTTGACAATTTTCCAACAGGCCTTGAAGTGATCCGGGATCGAGATTTCTCAACCTTTGAAAATGCTCCAAGCCACATAAACCAAGAATTATATCACCAGACTCAAAATCACTCATTTACTAGAATAAATTTTATTTTAGGCCAAAGAAAGATTAAATTTCAAAAGCGGCAAGGCCTGAATGGCCTTAAGGGATCCCTAGATATTCCCTTGGGAGCTGAATTAGATCTGACATTAGGAAAAAGTATAAACTTCCTTTCCACTAATAACATTACTAGTGGAAAGGATATATTTTTTCAGTTCCGTGGATACGGAGCGATAGCACCGGGAAGATGGATTCTGGCCTCATCGGTAAACTTACAGGGCCGACGAGTTGTAGGCTTTCCTCAATCGGACTGGAACGATGTCCTAGGTGAATTCGACCTTTATACTTACTGGAAACCCAAAATTGCTCCTAGCCATACCCTATTTACAAGATTATCAGGGTCCGGGGGCTGGAGAACTTCCGCACCCTTCCAATTGAGCCTTGGCGGCTTCTCGACACTGAGAGGATATCGACTGGGCTATAATCCTGGTGCCAAAATATTAATAGCCACCCTAGAAGATAGGATTTATTTAGGATCTCCTGGGAACGGGCGTATGGATATAGGAATGACTGGTTTTGTGGATGTAGGGTCGATGTGGGCGGGCGATGTCCCATTTGGATCTAATTCGGGATTACAAGCCTCTGCTGGAGCAGGAATAAGAATAGGATTGCCCAGTGGAGCCACGGATGTAATTAGGATAGATTTGGCCATACCCATAAACGGACCTACAGCTTTTTCCAGCCCAACTTTTCGAATCACAGCTTATGAAGTACTAGGTTTTCTCAGGGGTTTCGAGGATGATGAGATGAGAAGAAGCCGACGATCCGGTGGTGGACTCAAACTGATTTCAAACTCTTCTTCGTTGTTCTAAGGATTCCCAACAAGTACTCCTATATTTGAATCCAGTTGTAGTCAATCTACTTCATTTCTTTTCAACTGCTTATGAAACCTTGCGTTACCGTCATGGTGATTAGCTTACATATTACCTTTGACTCAAAGATTCATTTCTTATACTATTGTTCCCCGATCCAACCTAGTCAGGTTAGAGATTCGCTTCTCGACTAACAGAGAGAGGCCGGGCAAATAGTTAGATTGAGATTCAGCGTTCCTTACTGACTTTTAAACCGAGGTATTTGCGAAAGATGTTTGCAGCTTCCAAGGGCCTAGATTCCTTCGACCAGTACCTTCAAGATGTTGAAAAATATCCTCTCATAAGGAATGCTGCAGAAGAAAGAGCTCTTGCACACGCTGCCCGCACCGGAGATAAAGAGGCGGCCGAAAGACTTGTAACTGCTAATCTCAGGTTTGTAATTTCTTATGTGAAAAAATACCAAGGGAGAGGGCTTGGCCTAGCTGAACTCGTATGTATTGGCAACGAAGGATTGCTTAAGGCGGTAAAGAAATTTGATCCAGACAAAGGCGTCAAATTCATATCCTACGCTGTCTGGTGGATTCGGCAAACTGTCTTGCAAGCCTTAGCAGAGCAGACTCGTTCCGTCCGTATCCCACTCAACCAAAATTCCAATTTAGCCAGACTATCTCGCATAGACATTGCTCTACGCCAGCAACTCGGACGATCACCTACGGTCCAGGAATTGGCCAGAGATATGGACGAGCCTGTTGAAACCATTCGTGCGTTGCGTCGAGTCGCAGCTAGCGAACTAAGCCTGGACGCTCCCGTTGATCGAAGTGACGGGAATAGCTCTAGTTTTGGTGAACGGTTTTCTGCCACGACTGGTACTGATATCGAGGAAGACGTGGAATCCATGGCTCGCAGAACCTTCCTCGAGGGCATGTTTGACGCCTACCTGACTGATAGAGAAAGAAAAATTCTTTATCTATATTATGGGCTGGACGATGGGGAAGAACGAACACTGGAAGAAATTGGAGCTCTTTTGGGCGTGACACGTGAGCGAATCAGACAAATCCGCAACCGTGCGTTTGAAAAACTGCGGGACAGCCCCCACGGGGAATCTCTATCTGGATTCTGGGGTGGCGACCTGGCCTAAGACACCTTGGTCTCTCTGATAAGTCTTAACTATCAAAGGACTGGCATCCTTGTATTTCTAGTCATTTTCTATTGCGGTATACCGTCTAAAGTCCTTTCTCAGGACAACTCAACCTGGAATGATCCAAAAGCTCTGGATCTTATTCGACTAGGCCAAGAATTCCGCAGTCGGATTGCGATTGATTCATTATTCCAAAACTATCAGGCCGAGGCCGAGGGCTACGTCTACTTGTTCATCGATGGTGCGCCATCGGAGAATCGCATTTTAGTCAAAGCTGACCAAATAGCACTAGATATTTTTTGGCAAGCACCGGGAAATACCAAACAAATAATTATTGGACAGCGTGATGAGAAATTGCTTCCAACCAACATTCAATATCACTTGGATCACCTTACCATCGTACAAGACGATTATGGAGATTCTTTCCATCTCGGCGATGGAGATGAGATACAGGGATTGGCACACCCTCTCTCTCCTAATTCAACGAATATTTATGATTTTCAGATTTCTGATTCCATCTCTATTTCTCTTCCTGGTTCAGACAATATCTCGGTCTACCGATTAAACGTCAGACCGAGAGACACCGACACTCCTGGAGTTTTAGGAAGCATCTACCTGCAGGAGACTACGGGGGCCATTGTGCGCATGAACTTAACGTTCACACCTTCCTCCTATATAGACACTAGCCTGGATTATATTAGAATCATCACCGATAATTCTTTATGGAGTGGGAAACACTGGCTTCCTTACGATCAACAAATCGAAATTCGCAGAGAATCAACCCTCTTAGATCTTCCGGTCGGAACCTCTATTCAGACTCATTTTCGCATTCGTAATTACAAATTCAACCAAGACTTACCCAACACTTTCTTTTCTGGGTTCCCAGTAATTTCATTGTCTCAGACTGAAAAAGAACGGTACACATTCGACACGGGCTTACTAGAGGATCTTTCAGACGCAAACTATACCTCTTCTCTTGGCATGGATGAAATTCGAAAACTGGCCTTGACACTTTCCGGCCCTAAGTCGATAAACAGCCTCAAAAAATCACGGTTCTTCATCCCTAATGCCTCGTCACTTTACCGACGTAATAGGGCCGAAGGCTCTTTCTTTGGTATGGGTAGTTCTTTCAAAGTACTACCCTCCTGGAAGCTTGAATCCAACATAGGATATGCCAAGAGTAAGAAATCCCCTGCATTTTCGAGTTCCCTGACTCAAGAACAAGTAGGAGGCCATTTGAATTTCCAAGTTTTTTGGAACAATCTCAATGATATAGGTGTGACTGTACCAGGATCGAGCGGTATCATGAATAGTTTAGCCACAGTTTTGTTCCAAAAAGATTACTCTGACCCCTATTTTTCGTCTGGATTCAGCGCCAGTAAGTCGTGGAGAATCCAACATAATGACTTATTAGGAATAACAGGCTCCTGGGAAAAACACCGATCCGCTACTAATGTCATGGTCGACTACCCTCCTAGCAGTGGTCTAAATAGAGAAATCAGATCCATAGATAATGGAGACAACCAATTCCTTGAAATCAGCTATGCACGCACTGGAATTGATTCTGGGCTACAAACGTCAGTCAGAGGCCGCATCGGACAAATAAACAAAGACTTTTATACTAAGTTTTCTGCTGACATTCGAGCAAAGAAGTACTCACAAAGACTAAACACTGACTTTAACGCATGGTTAAGAGCGGGAGTTTTAATGGGTACGAACTCGCCGCAATTCCAATATCTACTTGGAGGACGCCACACGCTTCCTGGCTACAATTACCGATCTTTTAGTGGCCAACAATTTGGTCTACTCAGGACTGAGATTAGCCGATCTATATCATTTCCATGGATGACTCTGCGGATATTCAGCTCTACTGGATTTACAGGAAATAGTGATTCCTCAAGACTAGATCTCCGATCATCTTCTTCAACTAATGGGTTAAAAACATCCGTGGGGATGGGCGTGGGACTCGGTTGGGATCTGCTACACTTAGACCTTGGTCGAGGCGTTGATCAAGGAGGTAATTGGGAATTCATAGTCTCAGCAAGTCATCGATTTTGGAAATGGCTCTAACCTAGTATCAGAAGCCCTTGGTGTGGTACCAGGTTTCCCCAAAACTTCCTTCGACAGTCAAAGGAACGTTTAGGTTGATAGCTCCTTCCATTCCTTGGACCACTAAATCCTCCACAACTGCTTCTTCTCCCATAGGCACTTCAAAAAGGAGTTCGTCATGTACTTGCAGAAGCATCCTGGTGCCACTTCGGGCTGCAATTAATCTCTGGGAAATTTCAAGCATAGCTTGCTTGATAAGATCTGCTGCAGTTCCTTGGATTGGACTATTCTGAGCAATTCTCTCACCAAACTGTCGTATGTTCCAGCGCTGAGCCTGCATCTCGGGAACATATCGGCGGCGGCCCATTAGAGTTTCCACGAAGCCTTCCTCTTGTGCCTTGTCAATTTGAGCACGAAAAAACTTCCGGACGTCACTGAAACGTTGAAAGTACTCATCAATAAAATTTTGTGCCTGCTCCCTAGTTATCCCCAATTGAGTGGCCAATGAGAAAGGCCCTTGCCCATAAAGCGTGGCAAAATTGATCGTTTTAGCCTGTCCTCTCTGCTCTTTAGTTACATTTTCATATTCAATTCCAAAAATTACAGAAGCTGTTTGCTTGTGAATATCCATTCCTTTTCTGAAAGCCTGAACCAGCGATGGATCATTTGACAGATGGGCCAAGATACGAAGTTCAATTTGGGAATAATCTGCTGCATAAAAGATGAAGCCCGATTCGGCAACGAATGCTTTTCTCAGACCCCGTCCCATTTCTGTGCGTGAAGGAATATTCTGCAGGTTGGGTTGACTAGAGGACAGTCTTCCTGTCGCTGTAACTGTTTGATTGAATCGCGTATGAATCCTACCTGTCCGAGCGTTCACTAGTTTGGGCAAAGCATCGACATACGTAGACCGCATTTTTTCAAGCTCTCGATACTCCAGCATGAGGCGAGCAATATCATGACCCCTTATAGCCAACTCTTCCAGCACTGATGAGTCTGTTGACGGACCCGTTTTAGTTTTCTTTATCACGGGCAGATCTAAGTCCTCAAAAAATATTTTCTTGAGTTGCTTGGTTGAATTTAAGTTGAACTGAGAACCTGCAATGCTGTAAATATCCTCCCTTATTAGTGACAGCTCTCGAGTCAATTTCTGACTCATCTCAGCGAACATAGCAGAATCAATTTTGATTCCACAAAGCTCCATTTCTGAGAGGACTTTTAACAACGGCATCTCCAGCTCTTCAAACAATACCTGTATACCCTGTTGATCTACCGCCAGAGCTAGTTTTCTAAAAAGAGAAAGAATTCCTCCAAGTCTCCTACTAGCATATTCCCCCGCAACCTCCTGATCTACCTCTAAAAAACTGATTTTCATTTTACCAGAACCAACTATTGTATCGTATTCTGGCAGTGCTATATCTAGCCATTCCGTACACAATTCTTCTAAATTATAACTTCTACCCCCAGGATTCAGCAGGTAGGCAGCAACGCCAACGTCAAAATGTATCCCATTCAGCTCTACTCCCAGGCGATTTAGAGCGATTTTTACACTTTTAAGATCTATTCCAATCTTCTTGATGTTTTCATCAGCTAAAATATCAAGAAGAGGTTCCAACCCTTCAGAGTCTAGGGGAGGCAGATTTTCGATTTCCACTTCATCCATCGCAAGGATAGGGTCTCCCGCAAAATGTCCAAAAGAGAGATAGAAAGCTTCACTAGAATCAGTCGCTATAGCTAAACCTGCTACATCTGCCTTATGTGGATCAGGAAACCCTGTAAACAAATCTATTACAACAGGGCTGTCCCAGTTGGTGGTTTTTATTATGTTCTCGAGGTGAGCACTGTCCTTTATGAGCGTGAAACCCTGATATGTCGCGTCCACCTCCCGCCCCGCAATAGGGTGATTTGTAACCTCTGAGCCACCGCTTAATAATGGGTAATCTTGAGGCTCTTCCTGTGACGGGGGATTCTGAGGACTGAACCGAGAAGTCAACCTCTTAAATTCCATCCTAGAGAAAAAACCATGGAGACTAATATTGTCTGGCTCCTGCACCATCCAATCCGCCAAATTCAGCTCCACTTCCAAATCTGTCATTAGGGTTACTAGACGCTTGGACATTAAAACTTGATCGCTATATTGGCCCAAAGAATTCCTAGCTTTTTTGGGTTCCACCTTATCCACATTCGCCAAAATATCTTCTACGTTATCATACTCATTCAAGAGCTTTACAGCTGTTTTAGGTCCAATCCCCGGAGCCCCTGGAATGTTGTCTGATGCATCCCCAATCAATGCCAAATAATCAATTACTTGAGTTGCTGGAATTCCAAATTTTTCATGAACGTTGCTCTCATCAACCCAATTTGGGACCACTCCGGTACGCCCACCCCTGCCAGGATTAAAGAGTCGGACACCAGGACCTACCAATTGGTACAAATCCTTGTCACCAGAAACTATAACAGCCTCTAACCCAGCCTTTTGAGCTTTAACTGCAAGGGTGCCTATAACATCATCCGCTTCGTAACCCTCCAACTCTACAATCGTGTCGTTAAATCCCGCTACCAACTCCCTGATGTGTGGCAAACTGGCCTTTAATTCTTCAGGCATTTTGTCACGATTAGCTTTATAGTCAGGATAGATTTTTTCCCTTTTACTATTCCCTGCATCGAAGACAACAGCTAAATACTCTGGTTTATATTTTTCTCTTATTTCAATTAGGAAATTGGCAAATCCATAAGCGGCCGAAGTATTTTCTCCCTTTGAGTTCATCAGTGGATTTTTTATGAATGCAAAAAAAGCCCTATAAATCATCGCATAAGCATCTATCAGAAAAATTCTAGGCGGTTGCCCAGATTCAGAATTCATCAATTTACTCCCGACCCTGGAGATTCATAAAGAAATTTATATATATGTATATTACGCACCACATTCTTGACATAGCCACGAGTTTCTTCAAATGGAATTCTTTCTGTAAATCTCAAGGCATCTTTCGAATCCAATGAATCCCTCCACCGACGTGCTCTAGTCGGCCCGGCATTGTAGGCTGACAGTACTAAGGGCAGGCCGACCTCACCATAGCGGTCCTTCATTTCGAGCAAGTAACGTGTTCCCAGGTGCAAATTTATTTCGGGTGTCTCTAGGCTAGATGTAGTGAAGCCAATGAACCCCAAATTCTTTGCTATTTCTGCACCAGTAGTTGGCATTACTTGCATAAGTCCAATCGCCCCCACAGGAGATCTGATAGCCGGAGTAAAAGCTGATTCCTGTCGGATTACGGCAGCAAGCAATATCGGGTCTGCACCGTATTCCAAAGCTTCGTTATAGACAATGTCCTTATAGGGAAAGGGGTATAGAATGAGTGCTAAGCGCCTGCTCATTTCCATGCCATCTCCAAGTAATTTCCAACCTAAATTGATGCCCTCAATAGTGAATCCTCTTTCTATTAGGCTTTCAGCCAGCAGCAAACTTCCGCCTACTGATCCCTCTACACTGTCGATCAAACCCCCAACCATTGCTTCTGTCGCTAGCTCAAGGCCCGCCAATTGAAACTTATCGAGTACAGCCAACCGAAGTTGAAGCCACATGATCGGTGCGACATAGGGTCCAGTGGATATTTCAGGATCATAGGGTTCCCCCAACAAGTCGAAAACCAACGCTCCATAATAAGAAAGAGGACTCCTCTTCCTGAGCCCCTGCATGACTGCAAAAGCCTCCTGATCACTTCCAAGCTCTAGGAGCGTTCTGGAAAGCCAGTATGTCGCCTCTTCCCAACGCCGACCATTTGGAAATTGTTTTAGATATGACTTAAATACTGCTGCAGCTTTTTGATGATCTTTCTCCTGAAGGTAAATCTGCCCCAATCTCATCCTAGACAATCCTGCCGAGGCATGAGATGATCCCATATCCTGGATTCTTCTGTAGTAATCTTTTGCTGACTCATAACTACTTCTCGAATATGCTGAATGGCCCCTGGAGGCGATAATATCGGTACCTTGACGGCTTTGGGGGAATCTTTCAATTATCCACCCTTCAATCGTCTGCACAGCAGAGGAATTTCCCTGACGCCTCCGAGCCTGACGCCACTGGTCCAAAACAACGAGCTCGAAATCTTCATCGTCTGTTTCCACAAGTTGTCTAAAAAGTAACACTGAGTCCTCAAACCGTCCCGTTCTCCACAAAAGGCTGGCTCTGGCCATTTGAATTTCTGGGCTGATCCACACTGAGTCGGGCACTAAAAGTGCATATTCATCATAAGCCACCAGAGCCTGATGATACTCTCTCTCTTCCTGCAGTACTTTTGCATACGACAGTATCAACTCTTGATCTATCGTTCCTGCTTCCAAGAGGGCCCAAGCCGCAATGGCTCCAGTTGATCCTGAAGGATAATCCTCAAAAGATTCCAAGTAGGCTATTCTGGCTTCCATTGAATCACCCATTGCCATCCTTAAATCAGCTATCGTATTCAGAACATGGGCTCTTTGGACCGGGGACAATTTTTGATCACGAAGCCTAGAATAGCTCTCCAGGGCTTTAGAGGAATCCCCATAAGACAACCAACTCTTGGCTTCTAAGTCCCAGGCATACGATGTTGCAATCAGATCAGTCCCTATAAGCGGAAGCAATCTGATAACCAAATCAATATCTTCACGCTTATCAGCTCTCTCCGCTATTTCCAAGGCAGTCCAACTAGCCAGGGCAGAATCGACTGTTGCCAGCTTGTTTAAAATTTCCAGTACCACTTCTAGATAGTCCATCTGAAAAGCTGCTCTAGCTGCTCTGGACATTACCGCACCTTCATTTCTTCCTTCCATGAGAACGGTGTATCCATCATAAGCAGAAGCCCATTCACCAAGTTCCTCTCGGCCTCTGGTTAACAACCACTGAACCCTATACGCACTTTCAAAATGAGGTGGTGGCACATATCCCTCTAACCCTTTCACTACACCGTCCCAATTTTCCCATCCAGCATCCGCCTCTGCCAGATACAGAACCACATCGGGATCCAACGTTTTCTTGCCTTCTTGAAAGTCTCTCAGAATTCCACTGGCGTGCCAGAACCGGCCAATAGCCATCTGCCCTTGGGCCATCTGAATCACTGACTCCTTGTCATCCGGAGAGCTGTTTTGGGAGGACTGACTATCCTGGGCCAATACTGCAATTGTGATTCCCTCGACACCAATCAACAAAATAGCAAGTATAGCAACTCGGAGGAAAATCATTGAATTAAGCAGGCTATAAGGTTCACAATAAGGATTTTAAAGTTGGTCACAATTTTCAGGCTTGAAAGTAGACATTCGAAGCGGCTAGGAAAAGCATAAACAAAAAAGGGGCGCGGCATTTGCAGCCGCGCCCCTTGTCTATATTTGCCTTGCTAATGCAGGACAATTTTTAGCAATCAGCTCTCTCTAGCATGGAGCATGTCAATCATAGTCTGGACCGATTCCTCTATGTCGATTACCATGCCATCGATTTTTGAAACAAAGTAGTTATGAAACACACTTACTGGGATAGCGATTACCAATCCAGCAGCTGTCGTCAGAAGAGCGACTTTAATTCCACCTGCGACCAAAGTTGCTTCAACTTCTCCAGCAGCTTCAATAGATTGGAATGCGATAATCATTCCAATCACTGTCCCCAAAAAGCCAAGCAGAGGAGCCACATTAGTCAGCGTGGCCAATACCACCAAGCCTTTCTCTAGTTTGCTTAACTGCAGGAGTCCTTCATTTTCGATCGCCTTACCAACTCTTTCCGAACCCTCATCAGCCCGCTCTAGGCCAGCGTGTAATATTCTAGCGGCAGGCGAGTTTGAAGCTGCGCATGCCTCCTGTGCTTCATCAAATCTATTTTCAGCGAGAAGCGCTTCTACCTCAACAAGAATCTTTTTAGTTTGGCTACCAGCGATCATGAGTTTCGCAAGTATCCAGATGATATATACCACGCCGATAAGAACGCAAAGTGCTAATGGCCAGCGCATAATACCAGTTTCAGCCCAAATGAATGCCATGTTTTCCTGCATAGTTAGTTCTTGCATTTCCATTCCTGGGATTTGCACGAGACTACCATAGAGTTTCATCAAACCTGCCAAAACGACCTCCAGCCAAAAGTTCTAATTTTATTCTCAGCCTGAAACATAATTCAAACAGAGCCTTCTTAATATTTTCGGAAGGGAACTTTGTCCCCTGCCTTACAGCATGTCAACCCTAAAGCCTGTCCTGTAGGTTTCCGAATGATTGGTTTAAGAGCAGAATCATTCTCTATGCTTAGAAATTAAGTATGAGAAAATAGTGTATTTTTGTTGATAAGTCTATCACTTCCTCCAAGTCCAACTCACAGAGCTGTAGCGCTCTAAAAAATGAGCTTCAGCCTCTTGTTCCGTTTCTCTCAGGCCGACCTCACACCACTCGCCTCCAAAGACAGACTTGAATCCCTCTAAAACGGCAGCAACCAGAGTTCCCCAAGTCGGCTCCCTACCGATTACTTCGATCAAACTAGTCCCATTCCCTTCACATTGTGTGTTCTCGCGTTCAAAGCAAAATCTCTCCAGAGAATTCTGTTCCTGTGCTATAAGGAGTGACCCGTGCTGCAAAATAGATCCTTTCTCCCTCACTTGTGCACTTCCCACTAGTTTTTTCCCATCAACAATTACTTCTCCAGCGGCATAGCCCTGAAAACAAAATCCTGAGTTAGAAACATGCGGAGATCTGTGGCTATGGTGAGCCACAGAAGCTGGAACCCCCAAAGAGACCAAGGATTCGAGAAATGCACAATTTATTTCTCTATAGATGCTCCTGATACCCCATCGTCTGGCAGAGGGCAAAACTACAGAATAGGTCAACTCTCGATCGTGATATACCGCCTTGCCACCTGTCGGACGGCGAACAAACTCCACACCTTCATCAGAAGCTAATTTTTTATCGTAGTGACCACGTACCCGTTCATTGCGGCCAAAAGAAATCGTTGGATTCTTCCATCCGTAGATCCGTAAACTGGCCTCATTCTTACCGAGAGCAGATAACAGGGCGTGGTCTCTGGCCATGTTAACCTGGCCAGAGAGTGGTTCGTCCACCAGCACTCTCCACTTAGCCACTCCGAAATTCTTCAAACTACAAATACATCCCCTGGGAATAAGCTTCGATCGCTCTAAAAATCGTAAGAGCCTTGACCTTGTTCTAGGATTTCCACAGTCGCCCGATCGCCCACCATAGCTTTAAACTTTTCCGGATCCTGTTCGATATACGGCCAAGTTTGATAGTGAAATGGTATAACTGTTGCTGGACGGATAAACTCAACAGCAGTTACTGCGTCTTCAAGCCCCATCGTAAAGTTGTCGCCGATCGGCAACAGGGCTACATCAACTTTATCCCGCAAAAGCTTCATATCCCAAGTGAGTGCCGTATCTCCAGCATGATAAACACGTCTACCTGGGCCCAAGTCAAAAACAAAACCGCCCGGATTAGTAGTGTAGGCCTCAGCTCCTTCGCCATAAACACGGCCACCGTGGACCGCGGTTACCATCTTGACTTTGCCAAACGGGAAGTTCCATGCTCCACCGATGTGCATTGGATGAACATCAGTAATCCCTTGGGTTTCAACGTACTCGACAAGTTCATAGCTGCCGACAAACTTTGCTCCACTGGCCTTGACTAGAGGTATCGCATCCGCAAAATGGTCGAAATGACCATGGGTACAGAAAACAAAATCTGCTTCGACGCTGTCTACCTGGACATCCGTCCATGGGTTCTCACCAAAAAATGGATCTATGATGATTCTTGTGCCGTCTTCTGTGGTTAATCCAAATGTCGCATGTCCATAAAAATCGAGCTTCGCCATTTTCCAGACCTCTCTAAATTTTCGATGTGGCTCTTTTGACCATCACCAATCACTCTTCAATATAAGATTCCAGAGGAGGACAAGCACAAATCAAGTTCCTATCCCCTTGAACATTATCTATCCTACGAACTGGGACCCAATACTTGTGCTCTCGTGTCCAGGAAGCGGGGTAAGCTGCTTTTTCTCTCGAATAATCACAAGGCCAATCAGAAGAACTCACAAAAGCAGCAGTGTGAGGAGAATTTTTGAGCACATTATTAGTTGGGTCTGCTTGCCCTGATTCCACCTCACGAATTTCTTCGCGGATCGATAATAATGCCTCACAAAATCGGTCCAATTCTTCCCGAGACTCGCTCTCCGTAGGTTCAATCATCATCGTGCCTGCAACGGGAAAAGATATTGTAGGAGCGTGAAAACCATAGTCTATCAATCGCTTTGCAACGTCTTCAGCAGAAATATCCACTGTTTTCTTGAATTCCCTCAAATCGATAATAAACTCGTGAGCCACCCTACCTAAATCTCCCCTGTAGAGTACCTCGAACTGATCACGCAACCTGCTCTCCATATAATTGGCATTCAGTATCGCCACCTGTGTGGCTCTTTTGACTCCAGTCTTGCCCAATAATGCAATGTACGCCCAGGAAATCAGCAGAATACTACTACTTCCCCAAGGAGCCGCAGAAACAGGAAGGATACTTTTTCCGCCGCCACAATTAGCTTGTGGGTGACCTGGTAAAAAGGGAGCCAACTCAGATGTGACGCAGATTGGTCCCATTCCAGGACCACCACCTCCGTGTGGGATAGAGAAAGTTTTGTGTAGATTGATATGACATACATCTGCACCGTAATCACCCGGCCGACACAAACCAACCTGAGCATTCAAATTTGCTCCATCCAGATAAACGCGTCCACCATACTCATGTATTATGTCACAGATCTCCCTTATTCCAGACTCAAAGACCCCATGAGTAGAGGGGTAAGTGACCATTAATGCTGATAGATCCCCCTTATTGTTTTCAGCTTTCTCTCTTAGATCTTCTAAGTCAATATTACCAGACGGATCACACTGCACTCCCACTACTTTCATGCCTGCTAGAACAGCACTCGCTGGATTAGTACCATGTGCTGAGGTTGGTATCAAGCATACATTCCTGTGACTCTCTCCAACGCTATCGTGATAGGCCTTTATCACCAATAAGCCTGTGTATTCTCCCTGGGCTCCAGAGTTCGGCTGTAAGGAAGTATGCTCTAAGCCACTTATCTCCGAGAGCCATTTCTTCAAATCTGCAAAAATCTTCTGATAGCCCTCAGCTTGATCCAAGGGTGAAAACGGATGTAGCCTGCCAAACGCATTCCAAGTGACTGGAATCATCTCTGTAGTAGCATTCAATTTCATAGTGCAAGATCCCAGAGGGATCATACTAGTAGTCAGTGACAGATCCTTTCTTTCAAGCTTGTTCAAATACCTAAGCATCTCACTTTCAGAGTGATAACTTTGAAACACAGGATGCTTAAGAAAGCCAGAAGATCTCTCCAACTCTTTTGGGATACTCAGTGCAGTTGAAGAAGTCAACGCTAATGGCCGAGAGTTCATTTCTAGCTTGTCATTATCTAAATCGAAAACAGAAAGGAGTTCCTCAATGTGTTTTTGTGATGTTGTTTCATCTATAGAGATCCCGATCAACCCTTCTGTGTCGTTTCTCAGGTTGATTTTTTTCATCTGAGCACGATGCAATAGCGCTTCTGTCAATCCTCCTACGTCTAACTGAAGAGTGTCGAAAAAAGTCTCATGCTTCACACTGTAACCCATCTCTTCAAGGCCAGAGGCCAAAGATTGTGTCAGTGAATGGACCCGCCTAGCAATGCTGGTTAATCCTCTTGGACCATGATAAACAGCATACATTCCAGCCATTACTGCGAGAAGCACTTGAGCAGTACAAATGTTTGAAGTGGCCTTCCCACGTCTGATATGCTGTTCCCTAGTCTGCAAGGCCATCCGAAGCGCTGGCCTACCTTCTACATCTTTAGACATTCCTATGATACGGCCCGGCAACTTTCTTTTGAATTTTTCCCGGGTTGCAAAGTAGGCTGCGTGTGGGCCTCCATATCCCATTGGAACTCCAAATCTCTGGGTGCTCCCTACTGCCACATCCGCTCCCATTTCCCCCGGAGGTTTCACCAAAGTAAGAGCCAAAAGGTCGGCAGCCATCACAACCGACACCCCAAAGCTATGGGCTGTTTCACAAAAATTAGTATAATCGGCAAGCAATCCGTTGGTTCCCGGATATTGCACCAGTGAACCGAAAAAAGTTTGCTTGTCTTCTTCCTTTAGGAACTGCGTTTCGGAGGCCACTACCACCTTGATACCCATTGGGGCAGCTCGGCCCCTAACTACCTGGATAGTTTGAGGGTGACAATTATCTGAAACAAAAAAGGAGTTTCTTTCATTATTGCCACTATCTCCGTAAAGCATCGTCATCGCCTCAGCGGCAGCAGTGCTTTCATCGAGAAGTGACGCATTGGCAATCTCCAAACCTGTCAGATCTATCACCATTGTCTGGAAATTCAATAACGCTTCGAGGCGCCCCTGGGAAATTTCTGCCTGGTAGGGTGTGTAGGCGGTATACCATCCAGGATTTTCCAACACGTTCCTAGCAATTACAGTTGGAACTATGGTGTCGTAGTAACCCATTCCGATATATGAACGAAAAATGTCATTCTCGGAACTGATTTGAGTGATGAATTCTAGCAATCCATCTTCTGTTAGACCTTCCGGAAGGTCTAAATCACCATCAATCCTTATCGACTCCGGTACTGTCTGGGCTACCAATTCGTCCAGGTCGGACAACCCCAGACAATTCAACATTTCATGCACATCGGAGACCCTCGGCCCGATGTGTCTATCGGAAAAATGGTTGTTATCCTGTGACACTACAGTCACCTAGTCTCCAATGAAAACCTGGTATGCAGTGGCATCCATCATGGAGTCCACTACTTCTCCTTCATCAAGCCGCAAACAAACCATCCATCCATCTCCATAGGGATCTGTATTTATAAGCGCTGGCTCTTGGTCCAATTTGTCATTTACTTCAACCACCTTCCCAGACAGTGGACAATAGAGATCACTGACCGCCTTAACTGCCTCGATGGTCCCAAAGACTCCCATACCATCAAAATGGCTCCCTTTTTCTGGGAGTTCCACATAAACAACATCTCCTAATTCAGCCTGGGCATAATCAGTAATACCAACCCGATAGACACCATCTTCCTCGGTAGGTTGGAGATACTCATGCTCTTCCGTATAGCGCAAACCCTCCGGATACTCGGACATCATTTCTCCAAGGTCGAGTGTTTAAGGCCAACCCATAGCAGGCCTATTTAAATTTAAGCAAAAACCAACCTAAACAAAGTCTTTTCCAGACCGCCCAAAATAAACCTTTTCATAAAGAAGTACCATAAGTAAATTCAATTAGAATTGTCATTGCTGGAAATCATTAAAAACATCCCTACACTCCAAGGCCATTAGCTATTATGAATGATGATAAAACCTGGAAAAGTCGGTCAGCATTAACATCATTTTCCAGCGACGAAACAATGTTCAAGGAAGCAATCCGGGCCTTCGCGCTGGCAGAAATAGCCCCCTTGGTGTCAGAGATGGATTCAAATCAGGAAATAGCCCCTGACTTGATAAAAATGATTTTTGACATGGGACTAATGAGCATTGAAATCCCGGAAGAATACGGCGGATCACAATCTAGTTTCTTTAACTCGATCATACTTATAGAAGAAATCTCTCGAGTAGACCCTTCTGTGGCTATCCTCGTCGATATCCAGAATACCCTAGTAAATAATGCTGTATACAGATGGGGATCAAAGGAAGTGCGTAGTCGGTACTTACCTAAACTCGCATCTGAGTGGATCGGAGCCTATGCGCTATCCGAAAGTGTAAGTGGATCGGATGCCTTTGGCCTCAAGTGTCAAGCCAACCAAAGTGGAAACGATTGGGTTATAAATGGCCGCAAACTTTGGGTCACCAATGCAGCAGAAGCTTCTATCTACGTAGTTTTCGCTAACGTCAATCCCATAATTGGCTACAAAGGAATCACGGCATTTCTTGTGGAGAGAGATGCACAAGGTTTATCGGTGGGGAAAAAGGAGGACAAGCTCGGAATACGAGCCTCTTCTACAAGCGAATTGATACTGGAAAACGTAAAAATCCCTTCGGAAAGGATCCTCGGGTCCATCGGAGAAGGATATAAAGTAGCCATAGAAACTTTAAATGAGGGACGTATTGGCATTGGAGCTCAAATGATCGGATTGGCCCAAGGAGCACTAGACCACACCAAAAACTACATTAAAGAGCGAGAGCAATTCGGACAACCAATATCTGATTTTCAGGGCGTACAGTTTCAAATCGCTGAAGCTGCAACCAACCTAGAAGCTTCTCGTCTTCTGGTATACAACGCTGCCAGACTCAAAGACGAGGGCAAAGACTTCCTGGTGCCAGCAGCTATGGCCAAGTTACATTCATCAAAGATGGCACAGAGTGTGACCTCTCTTTGTGTAGATCTTCACGGAGGGTACGGATTTACAAGTGAGTACCCGGTTGAAAAGTTTTATAGAGATTCAAAGATTGGAACTATCTATGAGGGAACTACGAATATGCAACTACAAACTATAGCAAAGGGGTTACTGAAATGATGGGTTTAGGATTTGGAGAAGTTCTACTGATTCTACTGATTCTGCTTTTCTTCTTTGGAGCAAAAAAGATTCCAATAATGGCCAAAGGTCTGGGAACAGGTATCCGAAATTTCAAAGGGGAATTAAAGAAACCCGAAAGTACAAATGATGACGAGACTACGGAAGATTCTATCGAGACCGAAGAGTCTTATTGAATATAATTACAACAAAATGGAACATTCTCCACTCAACAACATCATTGTCGTATTAGATAACCCCAAACACATAGTCAACGTAGCTGGTGTAGTTCGTGTAATGATGAATATGGGCATATCTCAGCTTCGCCTAGTAAATCCAGCAAACTATGACGTCCACCGGATCGATGGAATAGCTCACAGAAGCAAGCAGCTCGCCGAAACTGCGCAAATCTACTCGACCCTGGCCGAAGCCTTGGCTGATACCACTTTTGTAGTCGGGACCACGGCCCGTCCACGAACCGCACAACGCAACTACACAAAACCCAGGGATATTGCTCCAATAATTATTGAAAAAGCGACCAAAGGGTCAGTCGCTTTAGTCTTTGGCAAAGAAGACAGAGGCCTCACAAATGACGGTCTAGATCTATGTCATCAACTGGCTATCATCCCCACGACCACTCAACACCCCAGTCTCAATTTAGCTCAAGCCTGCCTGATCCTTTGCTATGAAATTCAGCTTGCATTTAAAGAAGCCGCCCCACACCCCACCGGAAAAAGAAATGCAGGACCTGCCAAACACGAAGATATAGAAGAAATGCATTTTGCCCTAAAACAGGGTCTGCACCAAATCGGATTCTTCAAGGGAGACCGACACCCTGAAAGTGTCTTACGAATGCTACGAACATTGTTGTCGAGAGCAGAGCCTGATCTCAGAGAAGCACGGCTAATGAGAGCCATAGGATTTGAAATGTCTAAGTACTTCAAGAGATCGAACGATTAATCGACACTCCAGATCAAAAAACCGTAGCTAAAAGAAGAAAATTTCTGATTGATCCACTCGTCCGCTCTCTCAAGATCCAACCAACGTTTCCATCTCGACTGCTTCAGGATCAGGCTGAGGCTGCCACAATTGAATGACCGGAAAATTTGAGAGAAAATAGCGCAGTGAAAACAGGAAAAGGCCCAGGAACATCAAGCCCACAAAGAGTTCGGTCGCTCCAAGAATTGCGGTTTCAGGATCGCGAATAGATGGAGCAACCATCAAATGTTTTTCCAGCCACAGTCCACCGAGGGCGACAAGGGCGACAAGACTCAAGAAGCCAGCTTTCATTTTGGCCTTCCGTCCTATCAGCCCAGCAAACGGGAACACGAAACACATCAACACGACCGCAACTGACAGCTTGCCCCATGGCTCTTCTGATCTATGGATGATCCACGCCTGCTCCCATGGCAATTTCCCATACCATATAACCAAGTACTGGGCAAACACCAGGTACGCCCAGAATACTGCAAATCCAAACGTCAGCTTGCCGATGTCATGCAATTGTTGGACACCCATTGCTTGATCAAAATAATCTTCCTGTCTTTTCAGAAAAGCCACGGCACAAGCAGTGGCTGCAATACCACTCCAAAAGGCGCCCATAAAGAACCACGGCCCCATCATGGTTGAAAACCAATGAGGCTCCAGGGACATCACCCAATCGTATGAGAGAATACTCATCACTAAGAAGTAAAGAATCACAAAAATAGGACCGACTTTCAACATACGTTGGTAGGAATCCATTTCCTCTTGATCCTGCCCCCGCCAACCTTCTATCAGTCGACTTCTCCACATTTTCTTTGTTCCATCCTGCATAGCATCTTCGCATAAACCCATATCGGGCCTTAGTGCTAAATAAGCGAATTTCATTGCAAATCCAAAAAGCAGCAGAAGTCCCAAAACATTCCTTGCCAAAAGGAATGGCATATTCAAATAGGATGCTTTCTTTTGGAGGATCGGATCGTGGGACATTTCCAGGATCCATGGAAAATACGAATCTCCAAAAGTCAGCATAGGTAAAAACAGGAGGAATGAAACAGGTAAAAAAGCCACAAAAGACAAACTAACTCTCCGCACTGACCAATTCCATTTCGCTTTAGTAATCCAAGTCACCACAGCGAATAAGATTGCACCCACAGCTATGTTAGTAAAAAACATCCAATTAGACACGTACGCCTGTCGGACACGATCTGCATCCATGACCAAGCTCCACGCCGAACCGCATACGCCGACTAGGAATATGGCCATAATCAACCTTAGATGTTTCGATGATTCTCTAAAAAATTTAGCCGGAATCTCACTGGGAACGTGCACGTGATCCATATTTTTAGCCCCCTTCCACAGGAAAATTCCCAGCCTTGCGCTGTAATGAGCGAATATAGTTCACAATATGCCAACGATCGAAATGACTAACCTGATGTCCATAAGATGGCATCAAGCCCCTTCCGACACGCAAGATTCCATAGATATAACCATCACTGAATCCCGCGACTCGAGTACCTGAGAGATTATAAGCGACCAGTAACGGATATTTTTCTATTATACTTGCCTGGGAACCGATTCCTTCTGCCCCATGACACACTGCACACACTCGATCAAACATCACTTCGCCTCGAATTAGCGAAGCACTATCTGGTGCTACCGGATTAACTATACCAAGGGGAGAACTCCCATCTGCAGGTAAGTCCATCGGCCCAAAAGGCGGTGCCATTATTCCCATTTCTGGCTGACCGGTGTTCAATTGTCCAACTCCCGGAGTCATGTTTCCTGAAGCGAATGGAACTGTATTTTCAGGTGGGTCAATTGTGTTCTCGTAGGGGTCAAATGATCTAGAATCACGCATATGTCTGCCGAAAATTCCTGCTAGAGCATCATCCATTGGAGTACAAGATATCGTTGCTACAGAAAGCAGCAGGAGCCATTTATTCGTCACTCTAACCATGGCCATCCCCTAGTTGATGCTCATCCAATTGGTCGGGGTCTTCAGCAATCAATATTTGCTTCGCCTGTTCTTTTTTTGCTTCAGAAACCTCGATATAGACCCCATATTTACCGGCACTAAATTCTGGGTTGTAGATAACCAGAGGTTTAATCTGAGGCAGGCGGCTGTTAATAAAAAGCCCGATAACGGTTGAAAGAGCACCGAACAGGACCATCATCTCAAAGACTATTATAATATAAGCGGGAATAGAAAGAATAGGTTTTCCTCCAGTCACTAACGGCCAGTCCACCGAAGTGAAAGATGTGAATGCAAGCCCTCCGGCGGC
>TARA_B110000196_G_scaffold127586_1_pt1 | contig 24835 bp, 18 predicted proteins | sample TARA_B110000196 | Tara Oceans TARA_B110000196 (sample SAMEA4397072) | marine metagenome | biome: Polar Biome; feature: [MES] marine water layer (ENVO:01000295) within the mesopelagic zone...; material: water (ENVO:00002006), including particulate matter (ENVO:01000060) such... | reverse complement strand
TACTTACGCGCATAACTGAGGCACTGAAGAAGAGTGGGGCCCGTATGACTAAAAAGCGCGCCCAAATCCTAACAGCGATCGGGTCATTCAGCCGGCCAGTCTCGGCCGAAGAGATTCGCCAGCAGGCCGGGCTGCCTCCTAGTGACTTAGTGACCGTGTATCGAAATCTGGAGGCGTTTGAAGCGATCCAAGTATTGCAACGTATCCCGATGGAAAGCGGCGCGCAGTTATTTGAGCTTACGGAGCCGGGTGCGCATTACCACCATTTGATCTGCCGAGTCTGTCACCAAGCAGAGCGGCTTGACATCTGCGTTGGGGCTGAAGTCGAAGATCAGGCAAGCACTCGAGGTTACACTGGAGTGACTCATTTGCTAGAGGTTTATGGAGTGTGCGGGGCCTGCGCCCGGGCTGCATGTTAGCTGTAGCCGGCGGGTCTCAGCAATATCCTCAAGCGCTGTGCTAATGAGCACATGCGCTGCGACGACACAGTCGATAATTACGAACGTGGGCACTTGCGAGGAATAGGCCACCAAGGGTATTGATCCATGCCGCAATGCTCAACGGTTGTGCATCCTCTCCAATCTCACGTACGCAGTGCTGGCAATGTGCGCCCGCAAGCAACTCATCGGCAGGCGTATGCCCGCGTTCATAGATCAAGGCTGCAATGAGTATGCATAGACCAATGGCACTGATAATAAACACCCACTTATCTTTGTGCTGACGGCAACCCATGAAGATCGCAAAACTCGTTGTCGGAATGACCAAATACAGCATCCATAAATGGAAATTTTGATGCACTAAAAAGGAAGTCGCAACAATCGGCAGCAAGACGATAATGATAGGCGTGAGCAGGCAGTGGATCGCGCATACAGTAGCCATACTAATCGCAATTTTGTCTGCCCATCCGTGTGATTTGCACTGTTCATTAAGTCCGCTCATAATTGGGGCTTTTAATGAAAGTTACTTTCGATAGCGTCAACCCCAAAAGAATCAACTCTGAGATTACTGAGGTATTTGTTTGGCAAGCGCCACTTCCCATGCCGTACGACGCTCATCCGAAAAGCCCGAGATACGACCTTCGTCGAAGTCGATCATGTCCATCACGCTGTCGACTACGCCGATCATTTCAGGGTGGCCCATGTTGGTCAGCGATTCGGCGAGGAATTCGCGGCCCATTTTAGTTTGTCCCTTATGGGTGACTTCGCGGTTCCACTCGACGGCCTTGAGGTCGTCAGGAAAGATTTCCCCCAGCAGGCAATCGAGTTCGATTTCGTCGTCACCGGCGGCTTCGACTGCGGCCAGCACCTGTTTCGGATCGATATCTAAGTGCATGGACAAAAACCGGTCAAAGCCGCGGCAGAAATTTTTCTGATAGGACTTAGGCAATTCACCTGCGAGCTGCTTATGGCATTTGGCAATAAAGCGCGGTAAATAGAGCAGTCCGCAGGGGTGCGCTGCATACGGAGAGGGGAGGTCGAAACAAATTTCGCCGGTTGGGCCGAGGTCTTCGTCAGTCATGATGTGGGTATAAAAGTGTGAAGGTGTGAAGGTGCAAAGGTAAAAGTTGTCGTTCGCGGCGGTGAGAATTGTTGAGTGACGAAAAACAGTGATTGGAATAAGTTCAGGGTCTGGCATATCTGATTAAATACTTATGATGCTGCGCTTTATAAAAACACCTGTTGTCCTCTTTGCTTTGTTCGGTTTAATCACTGCTTCCAGTCTTTTGCGCGCGGCGCCAGTGGTTGCGGGGGCGGTTACGGTGGAGCTGATTGCTGAAAGCACAGCGATTGTGCCGGGCGAACGCTTTAATGTTGCATTGGATTTTAAGCTCGAAGCGCATTGGCATATTTACTGGATCAATCCGGGCGCGAGCGGTTTGCCAGTCGAGGTGCAGTGGGATTTGCCAGAGGGCTTGAGTGCGGGAGAGATTCAGTGGCCTGCGCCTGAGCGAATCGAGTTGGGTGGACTAATGAACTATGGCTATGAAGATGCGGTCACACTGATTGTGCCGATCCAAGCAGCGGAGGATTTGAAAATAGGCACTGCAATGCCTATTCGGGCGGAGGTGTCGTGGTTGGTCTGCGAGCAATTTTGTATGCCGGGCGATGCGATCCTAAGCCTCGAGCTGACTGCTGGATCTGACGCGGAGGATAGCGCCGATGCGCTCGTATTTGAGGCGGCTCGCGAGCGAATGCCTGAAGCAACAGCTCCTTGGAGCGTGTCGGCGGTGATTGAAGGGCAGGGGTTGGTGTTGATATTTGAGCAGGTAGATGGCTTGGAGATCCCAAGTGATTTGTACTTTTATTCGAATAAGGCTGGTGTGATCGATCCGAGTGCCCTGCAGACCTTTAGTTCGGTCGGTGAGGGGCAGGTGCAATTACGTGCAACGCTCGATGTGGCGCAGTTGCAGAAGCCGAGTGCTGCTGTCGCGGGTGTGTTGCAATCGGAGTCGGGCAACTGGGCGATCGACCTGACGATTGGGGCTGAAGCTGCGATGGCGGCGCCGCAGTCGTTGGCGGGTGAAGTGCCTGCTGCGACGGGTTTTGAGGGTGTGTTGTTGAACCTCGGGCTACCGGGCTGGTTGCTGTTGGCGTTCTTGGGCGGCTTCATACTCAACGTGATGCCCTGCGTATTGCCGGTGCTATCGCTCAAGGTGTTTTCGTTGCTCAAGCATTCGGGGCAATCGAAGGCGCAGGCCTTGATGCATGGTGGTGCGTATACTGCGGGTGTAGTGGCAAGTTTTCTAGCGTTGGCGGCTGTGCTACTTGCGCTGCGCTCGGTGGGTGAGCGGATCGGTTGGGGCTTTCAATTGCAGAGCCCAAATTTCGTGGTGGTGCTGACGGTGGTGTTCTTCCTATTTGCACTGAATTTGATGGGTGTGTTCGAAGTCGGCACGAGCCTCGTGGGTGCGGATACCAAGGTGTCGAAGCGCAACGATGCACTCGGCTCGTTTGGCATGGGTGTGTTGGCGGCAGTGGTCGGTGCGCCGTGCATGGGGCCTCTGGTCGCCTCGGTGAGCGGGATCGCGGTGCAGACCAATGCGGCGACAGGCTTACTGATTTTCGGGGTAATGGGGCTCGGCCTAGCGTCGCCGTTTTTGTTCTTATCGATTTTCCCTAAGTTGGTCGCCTATTTGCCACGGCCTGGTGTGTGGATGGAGTCGGTGAAGCAGTTCATGGGCTTTCTATTGATGGCTGCGGTGGTTTTTCTCGCATTGGTCGCGGGACGTCTCGGTGGGGTCGATGCGGTGATTGCGTTGCTGATCGCGCTACTGGTGGCTGGTTTGGCTGCGTGGATTTACGGACGCTGGGCGGTGCCAGTTAAAGCGAAGCGGACACAGCGCATAGCGCAGGTGATCAGTCTCTCGCTACTGGTATTCGCAACTGTCTATGCGATCAATGAGACTAAAACGGCGTATGATAATTTTGAGTCGGGTTCATCGGTTGCGGCAAATGGGCAATGGAGTCCGTGGTCTGCTGAGCGCGTGGCGGCTGAGTTGGCTGAAGGGCGCCCAGTGTTTATCGATTTTACCGCTAGCTGGTGTTTAATTTGTCAGGTTAATAAAAAGGTAGCGACCCGGACGGAGGCGACCGAAGCCTTGTTTGAGGAATATGGCGTGGTCGCACTGGAAGCGGATTGGACGCGCTATGATTCGGCAATTACGGATGAGCTAGAGCGCTTCGGGCGCTCGGGTGTGCCGCTGTATGTGATGTACGCACCGGATGGCGAAGTGACCGTGTTGCCGCAGAGCTTGACCAATGGGATTGTGCGCGAGGCGGTCGAAAACGCGCTAGAATTTTAAAAATAAATGAGAGGCTTTAGGTCTCGGTAGTTGCTTGTTCGTCAGAGGCTATTGAGGCTACTGGCATGGCTTCACGGTGCGATCGATGTCATACGACCGCTCAAAAATGCTGAATCAGGCGCGCACTATCAATTAATCGAACCTATGGAAATACCGTTTAACAATACCTACGCCCAGCTCCCTGAACGCTTCTTCGCTAAGCAGGTGCCCGCTCAGGTGCCTGAGCCGAAGCTCATTCGCATCAACCATGCGCTCGCATCAAGGTTGTCGATCGATAGTGACTGGTTGGAGTCTGCAGATGGCATCGCGGTCCTAGCAGGCAATGCGCTTGCCGCAGGATCTGAGCCGATTTCTCAAGCTTACGCCGGGCACCAATTCGGTGGATTCGTCCCACAGCTGGGAGACGGTCGCGCGATTCTCTTGGGCGAGGTGCTTGATGCGCAAGGGGCACGATTCGATCTCCAGTTGAAGGGCTCTGGGCAAACACCTTTCTCACGCCGTGGTGATGGTAAATCCGCTCTAGGTCCGGTGATTCGAGAATACATTGTAAGCGAAGCAATGTTCGCTCTCGGCGTCCCCACGACCCGTGCGCTGGCCGCCGTCGCGACGGGCGAAACGGTGTTACGACAGGAGGGCATGGTTGGCGGCGGCATATTAACTCGCGTCGCTGCGAGCCACATCCGCGTTGGCACCTTTCAATATTTCCATGCGCTGAAAGATGTCGAAGCGCTACGCATCCTTGCGGATCACGTCATCGCCCGGCACTATCCACATGCAAGCTCGGAGCAGCATCCGTATCAGGCCTTGCTTAAAGCGGTGGTCGCTGCCCAAGCCGATTTGATCGCCCACTGGATGTCGCTCGGCTTCATTCACGGTGTCATGAATACCGACAATACCGCCGTGAGCGGTGAGACGATCGACTACGGTCCTTGTGCGTTTATGGATGCCTTTCACCCGCAGTGCGTATTCAGTTCGATCGATACGAAAGGTCGCTATGCTTGGGGCAATCAAGCAAGCATTGCATTTTGGAACCTGACGCGTTTGGCAGAGACGCTCTTGCCCTTATTGTCAGAGGATCCAGGCATTGCGGATGAGATGGGTAAAGCAGCGCTCGCAGATTTTACGGATCGATTCAGTGATCAATATATTGCCCGTTTCCGCGCGAAGTTAGGCTTGCCCCCAGAAGCTCCAGTCGAGTTCATACAAGAGACGCTACAACTCTTGGCCGCACAGGAAATCGATTTCACGCTCTTCTTTCGTCATCTCACCCGAGTTGCAGCAGGTGATGAATCGGCACGATTAGCGGCGCTTTTCGCTCGTCCTGAACCCTTCGCAGAGTGGCTCAGTCAATGGCAACGCCTTGCAGCACCGACAAAGCACCTCGCGGCAATGCGTGCGTCAAATCCGATCCTCATTGCTCGCAATCATCGCGTTGAGGAGGCAATACAGAGCGCCTACCGCGAGGATTACGCACCCTTCAACCGACTCATCGCAGCCTTGGCCAAACCTTACGAGGAGAACGCCGAATACACCGATCTGGAAGCCACCCCTCGTCCCGACGAAGTCGTCCATCAAACCTTTTGCGGCACTTGATGGTTGTTTTTGTTTTTTTATACAGACCAACTCCGCGCCCTTCAAATGTAGCACTGGCAATTGGTATCTCATCAATTCGGTGCAGCGACGGGTGTCGGTGGATCAGCTCAGAACTCGCCGAATTATCAGAAACGCTCGGCCGCTACACTTAGATGAGGCAAGTTGGTCTCAACGCATGGATCGACCAGCAAAATCGTTAAATTTCAAGCCGCGCGAGATTGCCGCTCCGCGACCAATTACAAACACAACGACATAACCCCATTTTTTCGTGACGCCATTTTCCGTGACGCCATTTTTTCTCGAGGGTGACTGCTTTTTGGTGTGTTGGGCCTTGGGCTCGCTTAGCTCTTCTTGTTTTGTCAGTCTTTCTGGAGTTGATCGCTTACTTACCGAAGCCATGGGTGTGGATGGAGTTGGTGAAGCAGCTCATGGGCTTCCTGTTGATGAAGCGGCAGTGGTATTTCTTGCGCTGGTGGCTGGAGCGCTTCGGTCGATTGAGTCTGCCGCTGTATGCCCTGTATGTGTCATATGGAAAAGTCACTAGTACCACAGTAATGCCGCAGAGCTTGACCAACAGAATAGTGCGTGAAGCAGTTGCAAAAACGGTGCTATGAGTCTTCTTAAAATCTAAAATTAGAAATTAATAATTCCCATCAAATCATGAAATTAATCACTAGTATCCTTATTGCATCACTCGCATTTTTCACGACCTCGCAAGCAGCGGTCAAAACGGGGGCGGCGGCTCCAGAATTCACCGTTATGGATAGCACCGGTGCCGAGCACAGCTTGTCAGATTTTAAAGGTAAGTATGTGATGCTCGAATGGACCAACCATACCTGTCCGTTCGTTAAGAAATTTTATAAGAACGGTGAGATGCAGGCGCTACAGTCAGAGATGACAGCCAAGGATGTGGTCTGGTTGCAAGTGCTGTCCTCCGCGGAAGGTAAGAGTGGTTATTTGACCGCCTCGAATGCGGAGTTGATGCGGACGAAGCAGAAGGTTCACTCGACTGCACTTCTATTGGATGCAAATGGCAAAATTGGGCGTGCCTATGGCGCGCGCACCACGCCACATATGTTCTTGATCGATCCGGAAGGCACTGTGATTTACCAAGGTGCAATTGATAGTATCAAATCTGCAAACTCCCAAGATATTGCAGCGGCCACCAATTATGTGAAGGCTGCATATGCCAGTGCAATGGTCGGTGAGCTGATCCAGAAGTCAACGACCACGCCGTATGGCTGTGGAGTTAAGTATTAGTCACTTGGTTGACTTTGTGCCGAAGTCGGCCACTCCAAGAAGCGTCGATAGTAGTGCCATTTGTGGTACACCACGCTAGCGATGATCGCACCGAGGGTGTCGGCGATCCAGTCGTCCAGTTCGACGTAACGGCCAGCGGTGAATGATTGGCGATATTCATCAAGTGCACCGACAAGTGAGATCAGGGCGATGGTGATGCAGACGCCTAGCCAACCGCTGTTGAAAACGCGGGGGATGCGCAGCACTGCGGTGGCGAGTAGGCCGAAGACCAGCAGGTGTGCGAGCTTATCGTAAGAGAAATCGAAGCCGAGATCGGGCGCGGCGAGATCTTTGGTGCCGGATGCCATGAAGATGGCCAAGGCGAGTGCAAAAGGCCAGATGGTGTGACGTTCTACTTTCAAATTAATGTGCCGGTAGCCAGAAGCGAAAGGTACTGCCTGTGGGAGAGGATTCGACGAGTTCGATGTCGCCATGGTGGTCACGGAGGATGCGCTTACTGATAGAGAGGCCGAGGCCTGTGCCGCCAGGGCGATTCGTCAGGAAGGATTCGAAGATGTCGGGCTGTATGCTTTCTGGAATGCCGGGGCCGTTATCACGGATGATGAAGGCTGCTTGTTGAGTGTCTCCTGTGCTTGAAATCTGGATACGTCCGCCTTTGGGCATAACCTGGGTGGCATTGAGGATGAGATTGAGCATGACCTGCTGAATCTGGCCTTTGTTGACTTCAATAAACAAGACCTGTGGATGTGGCTGATAGGCAATTTCGATTTTACTCTGATGCAGTTTGAGCCGTACCAGTCGCAGGGTCTCTTCGATCAAATTGTTAAGGTCGTAGCGCGCGTGCGTTTCCTGCCGATTGCGACCAAAGTCGAGTACGCGACTGACGATTGCTTCGAGCTGATTGATCTTGTCGCCGATCACGGTGATGTCGGTTTGGCGGTCGTCGTCTGCTTCGAACTGTAGGTCGAGCGATTCGAATAGGAGTTTGATCACCGTCAGCGGATTTCGGATTTCGTGGGCGATTTCGGCGGCGAGCATGCCGAGTGTAGTGAGTTTTTCGTTTTGGCGTAGCGATTCTTCAGAGCTAAAAATACGTGAATAAAGGCGAGCGTTTTGGATCGCGATGGCACCGAGTCGCGCAAGTGTAGCGAAGACCTTTTTCTCGTCGTTGTTGAAGCGGTGCTGGTGGGTGGTGTAGGCGTTGAGCAGTCCGATCACTTCGTTATTAAAGATGATCGGCGTGGAGAGCATGGAGACGAGGCCTTCGCTCTTCACGAGGTGGATGAAGTCGTTCTCGACGGTAAAGAGCAGGTCGGCGACCTCGACTTGTTTGTGTCGATGGATGGCGGCAGCAACGGAACTCTCCTCGATCGGGAATTTAACTTGCGCGTCGATCTGGCCGTTGGGGCCAGTCATGGAGTGGAGTTTAAGTTGCTTTTGGTCTGGAGTGAGTAGAAACAGCGCGCAACTGTGGCAATTCATGAGTTGGCGACCTTCACGGGCGAGGCCGCGGAGCACTTCGTCTTGCTCGGTTTCGCGGACCAGGCCTTGACCCATATTAATGAGTGACTCGAGCTGATGCGCTTTGGCGCGGAGCTGCTGAATCAGCCAGAGCCTAGAGACGACACGGCTGGCTTCCTTGGTCAAGAGCGTGAGAATTTTGAGCGATTGGTCGTCGAAGGCACCTAGTTGTTCGCTATCAATGTTGACCACCCCGATGACGACTCCGCGATCTTCCATCGGCACAGCCATTTCGGAACGAACGCTTGAGCGGACAGAGATGTAGCGCGGCTCTTGACTGACATCAGGCACGATAATAGAGCGCCCATGCAGTGCACACCATCCAGTGATGCCTTGGCCGAGGGCGAGGTCCAGATCGCTCCAGTCTTCGGTGAGCCCATGCGAGACTTCCAATTCGAGTCGATGGGTGTCGGGGTTGATCAAAGCGATCGAGGCACTGCTGGGTTGCAGGACGTTGATGATCTCTTGGAGGATCAGGGTGAGGGCTTCTTTGGGCTCTTCGGTATCCGATACTAGGCTACTGATTCGGTAGAGTGAATCGATTGCAGTGCGATCGGTCTTATTGGCTTTCATCGTAATGGTTGGTTCGAGGGGCGCGAATGTCTATTCGTTGATGATGGCATTTAGTGCTACGCGCAATTTTGATAAATCGCTCGAGCTGATGGCTTCTCGGGTGTTAATCTTTTCGATGTAGAACGTATCCATTGCGATGCCGCGCTCGGTCGCGATGCGTGCGAAACTGATGTTGTAGCTTCTGGAATAAATATGTCGAGCGAGCCCGTACAAAAGGCCGATCCTGTCTTGCGCTTGCACTTCGATAATGGTGTGGTTGAGCGAAGGATCATGGTAAATGTCGAGCGTTGGTGGAATCGGAGCGGGAAGAATGCCGCGAAACTTTTTCTTCTGACTTTTAACTGTGGCTTCGAGGCGTTCGATCTCTCCGGTGAGTCGTCTGCCGTGCATCAGTGAGTCATCGATGTGGGTCTTGAAGATGTCGTGTGCTTTTGCGTCGGAGATGATGCCACCCTCCGGATCCATTATATAGAAGGTGTCGATGGTGATGTTGTCCGTGCGTGAGACGGCTTTGGTGCTGACAATATTCACGCCGGCGAGGGTGAGTGCGCCAGCAAGTTTGTAGAAGAGTCCGGCACGGTCCCAAGTCACGACATTGACCACCGTCACGTTGAGGTCGATATCGTTGCGCCAATCGATGATGGGTGCGAGTGATCCGGTCAATTTTTCTTGTTGGATCTGGGCGAGCAATTGGTGAACCATACTCAGGTGCAGTTCGATCTCATCCGGTTTGCTGTTGGTGAAATAGCTGTCGGGGAGGCGATTGAAATGTGCTTCGACTTCGTCGTCGGCGACGCCTTCGATCGGGCGTTCGAGCATTTGTCGATAGCGCGTCTCTTTGCGCTCTTTGCGCTTTTTTTCGATTACATCCTTATCTTCGAATTGCTCCAGAGTGCGGTTGTAGAGGGTCCGGTGCATTGTCTCTTTGTAGTCGTTCCAGAGCGTGGGGGCGGTGCCGCGTGCATCACAATAGGTGTGGACGTAGAGGAACCGGAGTTTGTCCTCATCTTCGATAAATTCGGCAAAAGAGTGTGCCGTCTTCGGATCATCGAGGTCAAAGCGTTGCCAGATGCGTGACATTGCGAGGTGATGCCGAATGATGAATAGGATTTGCTCCTGCTGTTCTTCGCCGATTTCGAAACGTGTGAGGATCGGCTGAGCGATGCGCACCCCGTTGACGTCGTGCCCTTTGACGCCTTCGGCTTTGCCGATGTCGTGTAGGAGGAGGATCAGATAAAGTAGCAGAGGGTCATCGTTTTTGCGTAGCGCTTTTTCGTAGGCGGTCGCGTTCGCAGTGTCTTTTTGGAAGACTTCGTCGAGGTGCTTGATCGTGCGCAGGACGTGTTCATCAGCGGTATAGCGGTGGTAATACTCGTGCTGGACCATGCAGGTGAGTTGGCCAAACTCGGGCAGATAGCGCCCGAGTACACCAAGCTCATGCATGAGCTTTAGGATCGGATAGACTTCTCCGGGGTAGCGCAGGATGGAGCAAAAGCTTTTCGCCGCCGATGCATTGTTAATTACCGAATGATCAATCAATGGCAGTGAGCGCGAGATGCGGAATTTCAGATCGGGGTGCAGCTTGGCTCCGAATTGCTGCATCAGATGAAAGATGCGGATCAGGCGTCGAGGATCTTCAGTGAAGACTGATTTGGACTCATGGATCAGGATTTTATCCTGCAGGATGAAACCGTCGACGATCTTGAGAGGGAGGTGCTGGTGCGCGCGTAGTGCTTCTCGGAAAGTGATGCGCTGAGAACTGCGGGGGTCGTGTTCCCCGGATAGTGCGAGACGCTCTTTGAGGAGCTCGCTGGTATGGTAGATGGTGCGAGCGGCAGTGTAGTAATCCTTCATGAACGCTTCGACGCGTTCGAAAATGTCTTCCTGTGGGTAGCCGAGCCCAGCGGCCACGGTTGGCTGCTGCTCGAGGTCGAGCTTGTCCGTTGGGCGTCGGTTCTGCAGGTGCAGTTCGGTACGTGTGCGCAGCAGGAAATCGTAGGCGGCTACCATTTCGTCGCGCAGATGGCGACGTAGCAGTTTAGCTTTGTTGATCTCTCGAAACGAGCCATAGCCAAACTTGATATTGGCCATCCACAGGATGTTTTGATAATCGCGCAGGCCACCGACGCCGTTTTTGATGTCGGGCTCTTGGAGGTAAACTGTGTTGCCAAACTTCGAGTGCCGGTTGCGCTCGTCGGCGAGGCGTTGCTGGATGTAGGCTTTGGAGTGCTCCTTTTTGCAGTAGCTGGCAAAGCGCGTCTGCATGTCGATGTAGAGTGGATCAGAGCCGCAGATGATACGTGATTCGAGGATCGCGTTCTTCGATTGGATTTCGCTTTTCGCTTCCTCGATTGCTTCTTTGGCGTTGCGCGAGGCGTGGCCCACCTTCCAACCTAAATCCCAGAGCGGATAGAGGATTTCTTCGGCGAGCACTTCCTGGAATTTCGAAAAGTTCTTGCCCGATATTTTTTCGGGATAGAGGAACATGATGTCGATATCGCTATGCGGGTTGAGCTCTCGCCGCCCGTAGCCGCCCGTCGCGAGCACCGCCATCTTGCAGGGGATGGGCCCGTGCTCGGTGGTATATAGGTCGAGCGCGGCGAGAAATAGGTTCTCGATGACGACGTCGACCATCGCGGCACGTTCCTGGCAGGTTTTGAGGCCCGGTTCGCCCTTTTGGTGGTGGCGCTTCAGCATCTCCATCTCCAGTTGGATGTAGCGCTTGTAGGCCGGCAGTTGCTTATTTCGTGAAACCCCAGGATCAAATACCAGACGCTTTTGCGCATGTTTATGAAGGCGTCGGAACAGAGAATTGTCTTGAATAGGCATAGGCCGAAAAGCAGGAAGGCATCAAAAGTGTGGTGCGTGCATGCGTGCGACTCCATAGAAACCGCATTTTCAGCCTGTCCGTCAAGTGAGTTTGCGTGCTTAAGTACTTGAAGTTAGCAACAGTGGTCAATGGTTCGGCGAAATATGTCTCTTTCTTTTTGACGGCACGTGGATATTGACTACTAATGTTAGTGCGCGATTGCGCAGAAATCACAAATATTACAGATTATGCAGATAGCAGATGGCACAGTAGTCGCAATGGACTACGCTCTTAAAGATGACGAAGGAACTTTGATTGACCAGTCCCAGCCGGGACAACCAATGGTCTATCTTCACGGTCATGGTAACATCATTCCAGGCCTCGAGGCCGCTCTTGCAGGTAAGCTGGTTGGTGAGACTGCAGCAGTGCGCGTCGATCCAGAAAACGGCTACGGCGAAGTAAATCCAGCATTGGAGCAAGTCGTGCCGAAGGAGCGTTTTCAGGGCGTCGAAGACCTTCAGGCGGGCATGCAGTTTCAAGCCAACACCAATGAAGGCCCGGTCTCGGTTCGTGTGGTTAAAGTCGAAGACGACGATGTCACTGTCGATGGTAACCACCCGCTCGCGGGCAAGCACCTCAACTTCGACGTGACGATCCAAGAAGTTCGCGCGGCGACTGAGGAAGAGATCGCACACGGCCAGATTCAACAAGGTGGCGGCTGCTGTGGCGGTGGCGATGAAGGCAAAGAAGGCGGTTGCTGTAATGACGAGCCAAAAGCTGAAGGCGAATGCTGCAACGACGAGCCAAAAGCTGATTAACAAGGCGGCTGTTGCTCCCAATAAGTAAACTTGCCAACATGGCAAAGCTTGTTCGTTAAGCACTAAATTTCCCCCAAGCCCTCGTTTCACGACGAGGGCTTTTTTGGTTGAGCACCGCTGGGGTCAAAGTGGTCGGAGTTCGGTGGTTTTTTGCCCGCTAAATCGAGCCTTACGCAGTGTTTAGTTGTGGGTTGCCAGAGTGGGTTCTTGTTTAATACCCCCGATTCGGAGCCAACCACCGTTCAGTTTCTTCTAGGCTTTGGCCTTTGCGCTCAGCGTAGTCTTCGAACTGATCCTTGTTGAGTGGGCCAACGTGGGTGTATTTCGCGTCGGGGTGGGCGAAGTAGAGGCCGCTGACGCAGCTGCCGGGATACATGGCGAAGTTTTCGGTGAGCTTGGCCCCGGTGTTGGCTTCGGCGGCGAGGAGATCCCAAATAGTGGCCTTCTCGGTGTGGTCGGGCGTAGCTGGATAACCACTTGCTGGGCGGATGCCGCGATACTTTTCTTTGATCAGCTCTTCGTTGCTGAGTGTTTCGTCGGCTGCGTAGCCCCAGAGGTCTTTGCGGACTTTCTGGTGCGTGTATTCTGCGACGGCCTCGGCGAAGCGGTCGCCGATGGCTTTGACCATGATCGAGCTGTAATCGTCGCCGGCGTCTTCAAATTCTTTGGAAAATGCATCCACTCCGTGAATACAGGCGACGAAGGCACCGCAGGCATCGACTTGGCCGCTTTCCTTGGGTGCCACGAAATCAGACATGGCGTAGTAGGTGTCGCTGCGCTCTTTCTTCTTCTGCTGACGCAAGGTGTGGAGCTTGCCGAGCACTTCGCCGTTGTCGCCGTAGACTTCGATGTCGTCGCCGACCGAGTTGGCGGACCACAGGCCGATGGCGCTGCGGGCGCGGAAGCGTTTCTCTTTGACGATTTGTTCGAGTAAAATTTTGGCGTCGTTGTAAATGTTGGTGGCTTCGGCACCATATTTTTTGCTATCGAAGATCTTTGGATACACGCCTTTGAGTTCCCAAGTCCAAAAGAGGGGGGAGAAGTCGAAGAACTCTACTAGCTCATCGAGTGGGAGATGGTCGCTGACGGTGACACCGGTTTTGTTCGGTGCTTTGAGGTCGGCGTTGGCCCAGTCGTATTGGAAGGCTTTGGCGCGGGCATCGGCGATCGGCAGGAGGTCCTTGGTCGAGTTGGCGAGGGCGAAGCGTTCGCGTTGCTTGACGTTGTCGATTTCTAATTCGATCGCAAAGGCGGCGCGTTTTTCAGGGTTGAGCAGCTTGTTGCAGATTTCAGTGACCAGCGAGGCATCGCCGACACGGACGACTGGTTGGTCGTAGTGCGGGGCGATCTTGATCGCGGTGTGTGCCTTGCTGGTGGTGGCGCCGCCGATGAGGAGTGGCTGGGTGAAGCGGCGCTTTTTCATTTCGCCGGCGTTGGAAATCATCTCGTCCAGTGACGGCGTGATCAGGCCGGAGAGGCCGATGATGTCGGCGCCCCATTCTTGTGCTTCCTTGAGGATGGCATCGCAGGAGACCATCACACCGAGGTCTTTGACTTCGTAATTGTTGCAGGCGAGCACCACGCCGACGATGTTCTTACCGATGTCGTGCACGTCGCCTTTCACGGTGGCGATCAGGAATTTACCTGCAGAGGAGCTCTCGGTGGAATCGCCCTTTTCGGCTTCCATAAATGGCAGCAGGTGTGCGACGGCACGCTTCATAACGCGGGCGCTCTTCACCACTTGTGGTAGGAACATGTCGCCGGCGCCAAAGAGTTTGCCGACGACCTTCATGCCGTCCATCAACGGACCTTCGATCACGTGTAGTGGGCGCGGATATTTGAGGCGCGCCTCTTCGGTATCGGCGTCGATGTGCGCGACGATGCCTTTGACTAGAGAGTGGGAGAGGCGTTCCTCAACGGTGCCGTCGCGCCAGGCGTCCTTTAGTTCAGCCGTTTTTTTTTCCGCGGCAGCGGGCACTGCACCACTACCGGATTTGAGAAAGGCTTCCAACACTTCAGGATTCTTTTCCTTAGTGGCGCGTTCGAAGAGTTCACGCAGGATGTTCATGCCTTCGAGCATGGCTGCGTTGATACGCTCTTCGGGCGTGCCGGTGCCGAGGGTGATACTGCCGTCTTTGATGCCTTCGGCGAAATCGATCAGCTTCTCGGTGGCTTCGTCGCTGCGGTTGAGCAACACGTCCTCGACCAGCACCTTGAAGGCCGGGTCGATTTTATCGTAGTCCATCAACATGCCGGGGTTGACGATGGCCATGTCGAGGCCCTTGGCGATGCCGTGGTGGAGGAAGGCGGCGTGCATGGCTTCGCGCACCGGATTGTTACCACGGAAGGCGAAAGATACATTGGAGAGACCACCGCTGGTGCGGGCGCCTGGGCAGCGTTTTTTGACTTCCTCCACGGCTTCGATGAAATCGACGGCGTAGTTGTTGTGCTCCTCCATGCCAGTGGCGACGGTGAGCATATTGAGGTCGAAAATGATGTCCTGCGGGTCCATGCCGACTTCTTCGGTGAGGATCTTGTAGGAGCGCTCGGCGATGGCGACCTTGTCGTCGCGTGTCGCGGCTTGGCCCTTTTCGTCAAAGGCCATGACGATGGTCGACGCACCGTAGCGCATGATCTTCCTGGCTTGCTCGCGGAATTCGTCTTCGCCGCCCTTAAGGCTGATCGAGTTGACGATACACTTGCCTTGCACGCATTTGAGACCGGCTTCGATGACCGACCACTTGGAGCTGTCGATCATGATCGGCACCCTGCAGATGTCCGGCTCGGAGGCCACTAGGTTGAGGAAGCGAGTCATGCAGGCTTCGCCGTCGAGCATGCCTTCGTCGAAATTGATATCGATGATCTGCGCACCTTTCTCGACTTGCGAGAGCACGATGGCGAGGGCGCCGGTGAAGTCGTCGGCCTTGATCAGCTTCTTGAAACGCGGGGAACCAGTGACGTTGGAGCGCTCGCCGACATTCACAAACGGAGTTTCGTCCATGATAATGTTGAAGGCTTCGAGTCCGCTCAAGCGTTGCGCAGGCACCACCGTTGGGATAGCGCGTGGGCCGTATTGGCTGGCCTCTTTGATAATCGCGGCGATATGGTCCGGTGTGGTGCCGCAGCAACCGCCGACCAAGTTGACCAGTCCGTCCTTGGCAAAGCCACCGACAGCGCTGCCGGTGTGCTTCGGTGTCTCGTCGTAACCGGTCGCAGCCAATGGGTTCGGCAGGCCGGCATTTGGATACACGTGGACGTTGGTGTCCGCCACGCGGGAAAGCTCCGCGAGGAACGGACGCATGAGGTCCGCACCTAGGGCGCAGTTCAGGCCGACGCACAGCGGCTTGGCATGACGAATCGAGTTCCAGCAGGCTTCAACAGTCTGCCCAGAAAGCGTGCGACCGGAGAGGTCGGTGATAGTGACCGAAATGATCACCGGTAGGCGCTCTTCCTGTGTGTCGAAGAAATCTTCGATGGCGTGCAGGCAGGCCTTGAGATTGAGCGTATCAAAAACGGTTTCTGGCAGGAGCAGATCAACACCGCCAGCGACTAGATCTTCGATTTGCTCGTAGTAGGCTTTGTAAAGTTCGTCGTAGCTGGTGGCGCGGTATTCCGGACGGTTGACGTCGGGCGAGAGCGAGCAGGTGCGGTTAGTCGGTCCGATCGCGCCGGCGACGAAAGTCGGGCGTCCTTGTTCGGCGGATACGGCGTCGGCCACGCGGCGAGCCAGCTTGGCGGACTCGATGTTGATATCGCGCACACGGTGCTCTAGGCCGTAGTCGGCTTGAGCGATAGTGGTGCCGGAGAAAGTATTGGTCTCGATGATGTCCGCGCCCGCTTCGAGGAATTGGCGGTGGATGGTCTCGATAATGTCCGGGCGGGTGATGCTGAGCAGGTCGTTGTTGCCTTTTAAGTCGCCCTTGTCGCCGGCAAAGCTCTCATTGCGGAAGTCTTTTTCCTCCAGCTTATATTGCTGGATCATTGTGCCCATGGCACCATCGAGGAAGACGATGCGTTCGGCAAAGAGGTCGGCGAGGAGTTGACCTTTGGCGGTCAGTGGCTTGTTGGAAAGTGATGTGCTCATTTGATTAGATATCAACGTATCGCTATATCTTGATATGTCTGCAAGCTTGGAATTGTTTTGGGCTCCTATGTGTGGATCTTCGCAGTTATGCTAAAAATTGGAGTAAAATCGAAACATAACTGAGCCGAATTCTTGATTTTGGTTTTGCCCGGTGAACTCATCGGTTCGTTGGGTTCGCGAAAAGCTCAGGTCGCAGCGCCCGTAGCGTAAGCCGAGTCCGACCAGGAGTTCGCCGGCCAGGGGTTTCGATTCGACGCCTGTATTGAATTTGCGAAAGACGGGGCCATCGAGACTGATATCGTGCAGCACGGCTGAGCCGCGAACACCCGCGAAGCCGAGAATAGATAAGGGCGCGGCTTTAGGATCTTCCTCACGGAAAAGCGCGTGAGCGTAGCTGCCTAACTGGACACGGGGGGTGGAATAGGTGGCGGGCAAGTTCCAACCGGCGCGCAGGAGCGAGCCCAGATAGGCATCGGTGCGGAGGTTGCCGAGGCCGACGCCCCACTCGGTGTAGCCGTCGATTTCGATCGGCCAGTCTTTCGTGGTATCCAGGGAGCGGATGCGGCGCTTATGGTCGAGGTGGAGGTTGGCGGTGAACTCTGCGGGCACCTGGCTGCCCCAGCCTTGGTAGATTGGGCTCCCGGAGATATGCGTGTGCACCCATTCCTGTGACTCTTCGCCGTGACTGTATTTGCCGGTGGTGCCGAGTGAGAGCGTGACGCTGCTGACAGAATCGTCGGTCTTGGCATGGAGTGAAAGCTCTAGCCCGAGCCAAGCGGCATAGGGTCGTTCGCCGCGGGGTGCGGAGGTGGCTGTCGGATTGTCGGGTGTAAACATCAGATGAGTGAGCCCAATGCCTCCGGCGAAACGAAGATCGCCCCCTTTGGGTAAGCGCAGGTTGTGAAAGGGTGCATTCGCTGCCGCTCCCGAGAGTGCGTAGAGCCCTTTTTGTAGAAGAGTTTCGACGGGCGCATCCTGTTCGAATTCGCGGATGAACGCGACCCGGCTCCCGTTGGTATAATCCTGGTCCGTGCCGGTGAGCAGATCGTTGTCCCACTGCACGATCATCTGCCACGGCGGAGATGGATTGGTGTTCTCGATCGCGTAAAGCTGACAGCAGAGAGCGAATAGTGCACTGACACATCCCGGTAGCAATACGCTGTGTCGATTCATTGGTTGAGGAATACGCAGTCCTTCGCTTGCGTCAATTTGTTAGCGTATATACTTAGCATGTTATATCTGGTCGGGGCCATGTTTTGGTTTTCTAAGGGCAGGTTTTTTTAAGGGACAGGCCCAGTTGGAAATTTCCCCTTAGCTTTCCTCTTTTCCAAAGCCACGCCATACATTTTCCCGATCAGCTGCCGCAATTGCTCCGCTTCGGCTTGATTGAGCCGATCAATTGCTTGCTTCAGTCGTAATTTGCTAATCGTCCGTATATGATTCACGCCAATCTCAGTCGGCTTACCAGTACAATCGATGATGATACGTGAACGCCATGCAGCCTCGTTGTCAGCGGGCAAACGACTGCGGTTTGAAGGTGCATATTCATGAGGTCATCGCTGACTACCAGGCTGGGTGTAATTTCGAAATCTCCGAACCTACAACTGGATTGAGATCTACCCAGTAGATCGAGTATCGCTTGGTGATAAAGCGCCATCTCCGGACTCTGGAGAGCTCAGTCGCACCGCAGACCTTCGTCGAAATTGGTTTCCGATTTCTTTAGTGTGTATAATTGTCGCGCAACCGTGCAGCGGGTTTGATCTTTGCTCAAAGAGTTGGTCGTAGCACTTGCCAGACTGTTTCGCTCAGAATAGCATGCCCCTGAGCGTTTGGATGAATGCGGTCGGCGAGGTTCAGATCGATGCGTCCGCCGACCCCTTCAAGCAGGAACGGGATGAGCGTGGCGTCGTTCGCTTCTGCGAGAGCGGGGTAGATTGCGGCAAAGGCATCGGTGTAGTCTTTGCCGAGGCTGGGAGGCAGGCGCATGCCGGCGATCACGATCGTTACTTCGGGGTAGCGTGCCTTCACTTTATCGATGGTGGCTTGGAGGTTCTTCGCGCTTGCTTTAGTGTCGGTGCCACGCAGGCCGTCGTTGGCTCCAAGCGCGAGCACGAAGATATCAACTGGTTTGCGCAGCATCCAGCCGATCCGGCGCAGGCCGCCTGCGCTGGTATCGCCGCTGACTGCGCCGACGGTGACTTCGGCGGCGATGCCTGCCGCATCAATTTTCTTTTGAATCAGGGCAGGGTAGGCTAGTTCGGGGGCGATGCCGTAGCCCGCAGAGAGACTATCGCCGAAGAAGAGTATTTGGGTTGCGGGCTCCTCGGCATTTGCCGTAGGTAAGGTGAAGCACGCACTTAGCAGGCAACAGAATTGCGCGAGGTGTTTGAAAAAAGAATGAAAGCGGGGACTATTGACAGGCATCGCTAAAAATAAAAAGCGAAGCGCGACTAAATGCAAACACCAGCTAGCAATCTACCTGCCATTGAAATCAGTGGCCTATCTAAAACCTACCCTTCGGGCGAGAGTGAGCTGACGGTGCTCACCGAGATCCACTTCAGTCTCTCGGCGGGTGAGAGCCTGGCCATTGTCGGGCCATCGGGGAGTGGTAAAACCACGCTACTCGGTCTTTGTGCTGGGCTCGACTTGCCCACTACGGGCAGTATACGTCTGCTCGGCGAAGCGCTTGAAGACCTGGACGAAGACGCCCGCGCTCGATTACGGGGGAAGCAAATCGGCTTCGTCTTTCAGAATTTCCAGTTGATCCCCACCCTCACGGCACTTGAGAATGTCTCCGTGCCGATCGATCTACTCGGTGGCCGCGACGGTGAAGCCAAGGCCAAGCGTCTCCTAGCCAAGGTCGGCCTTGCCGCTCGCATGGATCACTACCCGATTCAGCTATCGGGAGGCGAGCAGCAGCGCGTTGCGCTCGCGCGGGCTTTTATCAACGAGCCCAAAATTCTGTTCGCTGACGAACCCACTGGGAACCTTGACGGTAACAACGGCGGCACGATCGAGGAGTTGCTCTTTAATCTGAACCACGAACTCGGCACCACGCTGGTGCTCGTCACGCACGATTCCCGCCTAGCGGCCAAGTGTGACCGCATCCTCAGTCTCCGCGACGGTCGGATCGTTGAATCGACGCAGTCGGCAACGGTATGAGTTTTATCCTTAAAACAGCTTGGCGTGATGCACGGAATCAGCCCAATCGCTTGCTGCTGTGTGCGCTTTCAATTGTCTTCGGTGTCGCCGCGATGGTGGCGGTCGATTCCTTTGCGGCCAATCTCACCAAGGCGATGGATGCCCAAGCTAAGGCACTTCTCGGTGCTGATTTGGAGATTACATCGCGAGCGAGTTTTGATGAGCAAGCCGAGCTCATTATCCACACGATTGGTGGCACGCAAGCGCGTGAGACTCGGTTCGCCTCGATGGCTTATTTCCCCAAGGCTGATCAGACACGGCTGGTGCAAATCCGCGCCCTCGGCGGTGGGTTTCCCTTTTATGGGGAGTTCGAGACTGAGCCATCTGGGCAGAACCCTGCGCTCGCAGAAGAGCCAGTCATTGTGCTGGATCCGCTGTTACTGGTGCAATACGGCTTGGAAGTCGGCGATAGCGTCCGACTCGGGGAGCTCGACTTTACCATCACCGCCAGCCTCCAACGCGTGCCGGGCGAGGCCGCCTTTGCTGGGCTTTTTGCGCCGCGCGTCTACATCCCGCTCTCGCAGCTTGAAGCAACCGGTTTGATTGGCACAGGTAGCATCGCCTTCCACCGGGTTTACTTTAGTGAACTGGCTCAACCGGCTGGGCAAATCGTCGCTGAGTTCGCCGATCGTTTTGCCAGCGCTCGTCTCTCCACCGACACGGTCGAGGAGCAGCGCGAGAAAGTCGGGCAACCTCTGGAGAACCTGACTCGCTTTCTGAGCTTGGTCGGGTTTGTCGCGCTGCTGCTCGGAGGTGTCGGCATCGCTGGTGCGGTGCATGCTTATTTGCAAAAGAAACGCGATACGGTGGCGATCCTGCGTTGTCTCGGCAGTGATGCCCAGATCGCTTTTGGGGTGTTCTTGGTGCAGGTCGCCGGCATTGCGCTGGTCGGCGCGGTGGCGGGTGCGGCCTTGGGCGTGCTCTGTCAGTCAGTGCTGCCGAGCCTGCTCGCACCGCTGTTGCCCTTTGAGCTAGATTTCTTGGTGCACCTGCCGAGTATTTTCACGGGCTTGGCCTACGGGTTTATCACCGCCTTTATCTTCGGGCTGTTTCCGCTGCTACCGCTTCGGCGCATCAGCCCGTTGCAAGCGATACGTGCCGACTTTGAAAGTGGCAGGAAGCGCCGTGATCCGTTCGTCATCGGTCTCGCTGGCTGCGCCGCAGCGGCGTTGGCCGCATTCTGTATGAGTCGCACGGAGGTCTGGTGGCATGGCCTAGTCTTTGCCGCGGGCTTGGGCGTGGTGACTTTGGTGCTTTGGCTGGTCGCCTTGCTAATGAAGTTCATTTTGAAGCGCTTTTTCAAGCCGTCGAACTTCCTCCTGCGGCAGGCCTCGGCGAATTTACACCGTCCTAATAATCGCACGGTCTTTCTCAGTGTCAGTCTTGGGGTGGGGACGTTTTTGATCTTCACGCTGATCTTGATCCAGACTGGCTTGCTGCAGCAGACAGATATCGCGGCGCAGAGCAACGAACCAAACATTCTTTTCTTTGATGTGCAGCAAGACCAGTACGACGGTCTCGCGACGATCTTGAATGCCAGCGGGGTCGAAATCATGGAAGCCGCGCCGATTGTTACCATGCGCCTCAGCGCGGTCAGAGGTCGCACGCTTTCGGCGATCAAGAATGATCCTGATAACACGATCGACGAATGGATACTCAATCGCGAATGGCGCAGTAGTTACCGTGGCGTGTTGGGATCAGCTGAGACCTTGGTTGCGGGGGAGTATGTGGCGCAGTGGGATGCCTTTAAGGAGCCGGTGCCCATTTCGATGGAAGCAGACATTGCCGAAAACCTTGGTATTCAAATTGGGGATACACTCACTTTTGACATACAAGGCATCCCAATGGAAGTCGAGGTTAGCAGCCTGCGGAAGGTTGATTGGACGGAGCTTCGCCCGAACTTTTTTGCCACTTTCCCTCTCGGTGTCTTAGAAGCCGCGCCTCAGTGGTGGATCGCGGTGGCGCGCTCGCCCGATGTGGCGACGACGGCCGCTCTGCAGACAGAACTTTTTGAGGAGTATCCCAATATCTCTGCAGTCGATCTGAATGTGGTGATCGACGCGCTGCAAAGCATCTTTGGACGGATCAATTTCGCCATCCGATTCATGGGGCTGTTCACCGCGATTACCGGAGTGATCATTCTCGCCAACGCTGTTACCACCAGCCGCAATCAACGTGTCCGCGAGAGCGTGCTGTTGCGCACGATTGGTGCGAGCGGGCGGCAGATTCGGACGATTCTTGCGTTGGAGTATGCCTTGGTCGGCTTTGTCTCTGCAGTCATCGGAGTGGGCCTTGCGCTTGCCGCTAGCTCTGCTCTAGGCATTTGGGTCTTTAAGGTCGATTTTTATCCTCCCGTCGCAGAAGTCGTGGGGGCGGTGGCGTTTGTCACCGGACTTGCGGTCGTGACCGGAATGTTGAGCAGTCGAGGGATCGCGAATCATCCGCCGTTAGCGATATTGCGGCGAGAGAGCTAGTGGCTGGAGTTTGTTTGGCGGGAACGTCGAGCGTCGAACGTCCAATTATAAATATAAACGCGGGTCTCATTCTAATGTGGATAGTATGTTCGATGTTACCGGCGACCAGGCATCCTTAAATTTCAATCTGAGTCTTCCGGTGTTCACTCATTGTTAATTTCGGCCAGCCAGTCGAAATGTTTGTTTTTATAAAAGATCTGGCAGCCGTGATGTTGAGCGGTGGTGTCGATGAGGATGTCGGTATTGGGGACTGGCTTGCCTTTGCTAGTGCATGCTTGCGCTAGCTGCTGGGCGAGTTGCCAGACTGCCGGGGTGATTCCGGGGCAGGGCAGGACTTGATCGATTAGTGCAAGCGCGGAGGCAGATTCTTTGCCTGCCCGTTGCAGTTCCAGTTGAATCATCGGGCACCATGCGGCTTGCTTTCTCGCCATTAACTCCTGCACGTGCTGCGCTAATTCGACTTCGCTCTTCTTATTGGTAAAATCCAGCCAGATAGAGGTATCAATCAAGTGTATTATTGTACGGGGTCATGAGGGTCACTTCGTTGAGCTCCAATGCACGCATTACGCTTGTCATGAAGCTGCCAGAGCCAGCCAAAGCCATGACCTTTTTTACGTTCTATTGGTAAATATATTCTACGATCGGCTTGCTGATGGCTGCCGTCTTGGTCTTCGCCTTTTGTGGCCTTTGGTCAGGCCTTCATGTGCTCACTAGAAATATTTAAAGTGGTCTTGATGGAAGACACAATACCAGCCTAAGGCCTTATGTTAAGTTGGCTTCAAATTGCTATTGGCGTGAGCGCTGGAATTGTGCATCTTGAATGCATGAATGTTGATGCACGAATTTCCAAGGAATGGCGTCGCCGGATGCTATTTATGCTTTTTATGGTTTTCACGATTTCGGCTTGGTTCCTGTGGGATGGTTATGTTGTCTGGCCGAATGGTGCAGAGCGGCATGCGGAATTTGTCGAAATTGAGGTAGCGATGGTTGCGTCTGGTAAGATTGAAGCCGTGGAGCATAAGGCGCACGGTGCTAAGGTGAATGAATACCTGCGCATTGCGTGGGAGCGTCATGCGAAGGAGGCTGGCTACAAGCGCGACATGCCGAAGGAGCGCACCGATGCGTCGATCCGTGAGCAGCGGATGATCGGCTGGGTGATGATGACTGGCTCGGTGTTTTTTGGGTTGTGGGTGCTGTGGAACCACAAGTTGAGCGTGCGGGCTGAGGGCGATGTCGTGATTGGCACGTCTGGGCAACGCGTGGAGTTAGACTCGATCGTGAAGATCGACCGTAAGCTGTGGGAGAAAAAGGGCATTGCCTACGCGATCTATGAGGTCGAAGGCAAGCAGAAGCGCCTTTGCCTCGACGACCACAAGTTCAGTGGCTGCGAGGCAATCATCCTCGACGCGGATCGCCGGATTAAAGCGCGAAACGAGTCAGGTGATGGCGCCGCTGTTTAAGTTGAGTGCCTGATATAATCGAAGTTTGAGTGTGTTTTACCGAGACTTCAGGAATCAATTGGTCTGGTGTGCGTCTCTTCGGAGGTTCGGCACAGTGAAGTCAAAAAGCTTTATTAAGTTAAATTTTATACTGATGAAGCTTTTTGTTGCTGGTGGATGAGGTGACCTGCGCCATTCCAGTTGGGTTGGCAAATTAGAGATACGCACAATCGCTCGACATCCGGGCCGAAGCATCTAGTGCTTGATCGATATGAATCATCTCAGAAAACAATTTCCCAATATTCCTGAAGCGTCCTGGCCTGTGCTTGAGCGCTGGGCGGTGCTGCTGCGTGAGTGGAATGAGAAGATTAACCTGATTTCACGTAAGGATATCGAGCACTTGGAGGATCGCCACCTCTCGCATTGTCTCGCGATTACCAATCATTTGAAGTTAATGAATGGCACCCGAATCATGGACGTCGGTACGGGCGGTGGCTTTCCTGGTATTATCATGGCGATTTGCTATCCGCAGGCGCATTTCACCTTGATCGATTCGATTGGGAAGAAGATCACGGTGGTGCAGGATTTGATCGCCCAGCTTGGTTTGAAAAATGTTGAGGCTAAGCAGATTCGCGCGGAGGAGGTTAAAAAGCAGTTCGATTTCGTGACCGGCCGTGCAGTGAAAAACCTGCCCGAATTTTTCATGTGGATTAAGAACAACGTGCGTCGCGGCGAAAAAAACACGATCCCGAATGGTGTGCTGTACTGGAAGGGCGGCGAAATGGATGACGAGTTGGAAGTGCTTGGTATTCGCCCGCGCAAGGTGATCAATTTAGAAGAGACGTTTACGGATCCTTATTTTGAGCAGAAATATATCCTACATTTCGATGCCCGCGATGTGCAACGCGCGCGCAAGCCGCCGAGAGTGGAGCAGTAATTGCGGAACTTTGAAAGTGCTGTGCGCGCTGGCTACTATGCCCTTGAGTGCGAGCCAGGGTGTGGCCCGGCTTGTGAGCAACTCTGGCGAAGGCGTCCGACAAGCGTACACGGTAAGTTCTCATGTGCTAGACCTTGAATATTTGCTTAGTCGTTTGTCTGTTCGCACGCGGCGGCACGCTTTCGTGGCAGGCCTAAAACTAGCACGATGAATAAAGGTAGGCCGACTAGGAAGCCGAGCAGTGTGCTGCCAGTTAATTCGGCGAGGCCGAAGCCGGCTAGATAGGCTAGATAGGCGAGTAGCAGCGCGACTCCAGGGCATAGC
>TARA_B110000196_G_scaffold87044_1_pt1 | contig 24907 bp, 18 predicted proteins | sample TARA_B110000196 | Tara Oceans TARA_B110000196 (sample SAMEA4397072) | marine metagenome | biome: Polar Biome; feature: [MES] marine water layer (ENVO:01000295) within the mesopelagic zone...; material: water (ENVO:00002006), including particulate matter (ENVO:01000060) such as...... | reverse complement strand
ACTACAGGCAATGGAATGTTTCAGGGACCTTGGAGTGCTTGTGGACTTCCTACCCTGACCTTGCCTTCGGGCCTTTCATCTGGAGGGTTGCCACTAGGAGTTCAACTGATTGGCAGATCATTTGGTGATCAAAGTCTACTGGAGAGGGCTAGGTGGTGCGAAGCAGTGTTAGATATAGATTTATCACCGTTAATATTGTAGTCCCTGAAGGAATTGGAATTTATTGAAGAAGGATCTCCATAGAATGACAGAAACTGATAAACTCAAACCGGAAAATACTTTCGGTTCTGTTTATACCATCCTGGAGTCATTGCTGAGTGGCCCTTTCCGTAAACAGTTTATAGATGAATTGATGGGAACTGAAAAGTTCTCCAAGGCGACTAAGATTTTAAGGGCTAGCCTGAGTTCTCACACTTTTGAAACATCAGGAAGTATCTTCTCATTAGGGAATGTGGTGAAAATTCTGGATGATCGGACTAAGGCTGACGGTTTCGAAGTTTTTCACTCTTGGGATCACAGTGACCACACATTCAGCAGTGACAATACGCCTGTACTGATGGTCGATCACTTTACTGGGACAGGTCTTAAGAGTCAGGATGAAAGATCCTGTTTGTCTCTCCTCTTAGATATCTATTTCTTTCATGTGCTAGCTCTTTGCTCTGTCCGGGTCTGGGATGACGATCGACCACAAGATAATTTTGATAAACTCACGAAATTGCTTGAGTGGCTTCAAGGCCCTGGCGGCAGTGGTCATCAGTTTATTGGAAACGCCGAGACTCTTCTGATTATTGCAATTTCTCAGTACCATCCAAGTGATCAAGCTTACGATGCTTTAATTGAACGGATTTGGGCGCTCGACACCAAACGTCGGGTAAGGTTCTCCCGCGTCAGCGTGGCCGTTTTAGGAGGGCATTTAAGGTGGGGCTTGAGAGCTATGTACGATCGCGATGTTGTGAGGATGCGCGCTGATAACGCTGGGGATTACCCTTGGTTACTGTACTCCTTGACTACACTTATGGAAGAGTATGTTCGGCTTCAACAGCTTGGAATTGAAAGCCAATATCGACAGGAAATCGTAAAAGCAATGCTCAATGGACTAACTCCTGATCCTTGGGCTTTTTTCCAAACACCTCCTCCATCGTCTCTTGCCCCATACATTGATAAGCACCATGTACTACAACAGCTTTTTGTAGAACATGGTGAAGGTTTGGCCGAAGAGTTTACTACCTGCCAATCTAACTTGGAGGGTTACTCTTCTTTGGCTTTCCACTTCAATTTTCCCCATAATATTCTAAATGCACTTTTGATAGTGTGTCTTTCTGAGGGGTCAGTCGAAAGTTTATCCCTGAATGATTTATTGACCGATAAGAGCTTGGATTCGCATAAAACCGATCGATTAAATGAGGTCGTTTCAAAACTGATGTCATTTTCAGGGAGCAGCCTGGATAGGGTGGGTCCCAAGGGAACAAAATTGATTATTTATGATCCTCAAGTGGCATTGGCACACTGTAGCATGGTTCTCTCGACCATGAAAAAATATCTCGTTTAAATTGGGAGGGAGGAGAGAAGACTCGCTTGAGTGTTCTAACTCCAGTTGAGTTTTCCTGAGAGCATGATCCAATATGCGAAAGTGAGGATTGAAGTTTAACGTGGGGACGTCTTGTGGCGTCTGCTTAATCAGAGAGTGACCTCTTGTAACTCTGGTAAGTTTTGCTGATCTTCTGGCTGTTTTTATTCACCCGGAGTTATTTTTGTCTTCAAGTAGAAGACCTAATCAAGGCTGTACTCACAAAATGTTATCATCTCTAAATCAGTCTGTTTTTCCAGTTATATTCAAGAGTGTTTCGAAGGTGTCTCATGTGAAGATCGCTCTGGGCCTTATGTTTTTTTGTTTTCAAGCATCGACACTTCTACTTTCAGGACTTCAGCAAGTAGGGCCTCTCCCTGAACTGAATGCCGAAAGAGTGTCTGAGCCTCCAGTAATTGATGGAGTCCTAGATGACAATATTTGGGGGTCCGCAGCCAGTATATCAGAATTTGTTCAACAAGAACCTTCAGAAGGAGCTCCTGCTAGTGAGAGGACTGAGGTATTTGTTGTTTATGACGATGATGCTCTGTATCTGGGTGTGCGAGCCTTCGATTCTAACTTGGAAGGGGTGGTCTCGAGCGAAATGAGAAGAGACTCTGATCGGATTTTGGATGAGGATTATTTTGCATTAATTCTAGACACTTTTAAGGATTCTCGATCAGGCTATATGTTTGTAGTGAGCCCATTGGGAGCGAAACTGGAACAACAGGTGTTTGAGGAAGGAGAAGGTGGTCGGCCAGGTTGGCCTTCTCCCAATGTAAACCGCAACTGGGATGGAGTTTGGGAAGCTAGGACCCAGATTACTGAAGAAGGATGGACTGCTGAGATTGCTATTCCAATGGTGACATTGAGATTTCCAGAAGTGAGTCGCCAAGTCTGGGGTGCTAACTTCAAGAGGAATATTCGAAGAAAAAATGAGCAAGTTTATTGGGCACCCATTCCGCAAGCTTATGATCTTCCCAGAGTTAGCTTGGCTGGAAATTTAGTCGGAATGGAAAATCTGAAAAGAGGAATGGATCTGCGGGCAAAACCATTCCTTGTGGCTGGAGGTTCGAGAAAGCAGTCAGGTAATCAGACTGATAATGCTAGTCATGCAGATTTTGGGTTGGATTTGAAGTATGGTGTAACTGCAGGGCTAAACCTTGATGTAACTGTAAATACTGATTTTGCTCAGGCGGAGGTTGACGATGAGAAAATAAATCTCACAAGATTTCCACTGTTTTTTCCTGAAAAAAGAGAATTTTTTCTAGAAAACGCTGGCCAGTTTAATATAGGGGCAGTAAGTGTCGTTGGTCGCACAGCCGATCTATTTTTTAGCCGTCGGATCGGATTGACTTCCACTGGTGAGCAAGTTCCGATTTTGGGAGGAGCTCGTCTTACAGGTAAGGTCGGTCGGAACAATCTCGCTCTTATGGATATCCAGACCGATGAGGCATTCGGAAAGAAAGGAGACAACTTCCTCGTTGCTCGCTATAGCCGAGATATAATGGGCCGCTCCAAAGTCGGAGGCATGGTAATTAATAAAGAGACCATTGGAGGCACACATTTCAATAGAACGATCGCTGCGGACATGACATTGGTTCCTCAGGAAAATTTAACGATACAAGGATTCGTATCTAAGACGTCAACGCCTGAGATGTCAGGTAAAGACATGGGATCGAGTTTGCATGTAGCTTATTTGGATAGAAATTGGAATGTGTATGGTTCCTATTTAGACCTCGGAGAGAATTTTAATCCAGAAGTGGGCTTCGTACCCAGAAATGGTGTTCGTACTTCTAAATTTCATTTTGAACCAACCCCTCGTCCGGGCAGGTTGGGAATCCGAATTTTACAGCCGATGATTAATCTGACCAACACCACAGATCAGAGTAATAGGCTTGTAACCAGACGTATTCACTATATGCTTGGGATGGGCTTTGAAAGTGGAGCAAGTGCAATAGTGATGTATAACGCTAGCTTCGAGAGATTGGACAAGGCGTTTGCGGTGCAGAAAGATGTAGTTATACCAGTCGGAGATTACAACTTCGGTGATTGGCGATTCATGTACAATACAGATCCATCCCGAAAAGTTTATTCAACCATGACTTATTCGCCTCAGACCTTCTTTGATGGAACAAGGACTGATGTAGACCTCAAACTCGGAATTCGTTTAGGGAACCGGTTGTCCACGGAAGGTCAGTATGTGCAAAATAAAGTCGATCTTCCATCTGGAGACTTCACCCTACGAGTTGGCGCCCTGAAGGTGGATTATGCGCTATCTCCAGTGATGACCCTCAGAACGATTACTCAATATAACTCTTTGACCAAACAATGGAGTACGAGCGCTCGCTTTAACTATATTTACCGACCGGGCAGTGACATTTATCTTGTTTTTGATGAACTAAGTCAGGATTGGTATTCTAGGGATCACGGTTTGGGAACTGGTCTCGGGTCGAGGAATAGACGTATTCTTCTTAAATTCACATATCTTTTTTCAAGGTGATTTTGAATAATAGGGGTTTAAATCAATGTTAGATGAAATTCGAGAAAAACTTGAAGGTGAGATAGAGGAGCTTCTCCACGAATTGCACGTGATACTTCCAGACCGTATTGAGAAAGCTGTGGAATTAGGGGACTTGCGAGAAAATGCTGAGTATAAGTCTTCTTTGGAGCGCCAGCAGTTCGTTCAGGCGAGATTGGGACACTTGACCAGTAGGATGAGTGAACTGTCGAAAATCGATGTAACCGCTATGCCTTCTGACCGAATAGGATTTGGATCTAAAGTTGATATTTACGATTTAGAGATGGGCAAGGAAACACAGGTGACTATTGTCGTAGGAGATATGATACAACTTGGCGGCGGCGAAGTTTCTATGTCGTCTGCTATGGGACGTGGACTTATGGGGGCTCGTGAAAATGAAGAAGTAACGGTAGAGCTTCCCAGGGGACTAAAGCAGTTCAAAGTGTTGAAAGTCATTACTTTGCCAGAACAGATGGGGATGGCGTAAGAATAAGAGATTCGTGGGATTGTCGAGCTTGATTTACGGGAGAGGTATGTGGTAGAGACACGGTCAACTATGGCTCCGATAGGTATGAATGCCCCTAATTTCTCCCTTCCAAACACTGAGGGGAATTTGGTTTCACTAAGGGACCTCGAAGGTGCTCCTGCCCTATTGATAATGTTCCTTTGTAATCATTGTCCTTTTGTCAAACATTTACAGATGGAGTTAGCTGACCTGATTGGAGAATATCAAGGGATGGGTCTTGTAGCAGTAGCTATTAATTCGAACGATTTCATTCAATACCCTGAAGACAATCCGGACCGAATGGCAGAGGAAGTCAGCGAGATAGGTTACACATTTCCTTACCTCGTAGACGAAGATCAATCTGTAGCTAAAGATTATAGAGCGGCATGCACCCCAGATTTCTTCTTGTTCGACGACCAACAGAGACTTTTTTACAGAGGTCAATTTGATGGTAGTCGCCCTGGGAATAATGTTGCTGTTACAGGTGTCGACTTAAAAAGAGCGATCAAATCGGCATTGAAAGGTGAGGGATCTCCTAGGGTACAGAACCCTAGTATTGGTTGCAATATAAAGTGGAAAAATGAAAATCAACCGGATTATTTCTAGACTTTAAGAAATATAGCAATCCCAATCTCTGGTAAAAAAGGTTTCCTGAGAAGCAAAAGCACCACTGGATTAAATCTAGTCCAGTGGTGCTTTATTTTTCTGCCAGTATTTGGCGCGACACCGCCAATGGCACAACTAAGTTAAGCCGATTACGATCTCAATGACCGAAGCGGCGACTGCTTGCCCGTTGCCAAAAAAGACAGAATGACTGGATAAGACAATTGATCACCTCCTTTGTTTTAGGTTGAACTTGGGCGCTTCTTATACGACATGACTACAAGTGATTAGTATGTCGTTATTCCCAATGAACAAAAATAAAATATTCCTTTGCTCAGTTAGAGCAAGGACTGGCCCTGTAGTGGAAAGTGTTAGGGATTTCTGTAGAGCCATAGTATCAGCTTGAAGCAGCTAAAAAGAGCTATGGTTATCCATAATCCACCCCAAAAAACTACAGGCACTCCTGTTAGATCAGTCAGCATAGCAGCATCAGAGCGTAATTCAGGATGATCGAGTATGTCACTCTTGATGTCCAAGACGGCATAGAAGCAACTAGTCAATCCCAGGATTAATTGAACATTTTGATTTTGAGATCTGGTAAATTCGATTGCTATAAAAAGTAAGCTCAATCCGAACATCAGACCGAATAGGATGCCGAAAAAATTTTGTAAATAAGCGATTGTTAAGGCTATGATGGTAAAAGCCAGTAACATAGTCAGGTATCTTGTATCGATTTTTTTATGTTTCCCCACAACTGCCAGCAATATTCCCCAGGCCAGACTCCCTAGGTATCCAGCCGTTAGTGTCATAAATGGATCTCCCCCGGGGCAATAACAAGCTCCTCCTTGGTTGGGATCAAGAATAATTCGATCTATCTGGCCGCCTGTCACTAGCGCCATCATTCCATGACTAATCTCATGTAGAAAAACGACGAATATTTTTATGGGGTAGATTATTGGAGTATCCCATAAGAACCATAGTGCAAAGAAATATCCTGTGAAAAAAGTGAAGGATATCAGTTTGAATTGGAAAGAGGTCTTCACCCTTTAAGTAGATCCGGAATACTTTGGTGTTTTCATGAAGTTGCTCGGTGTGCGTAGAGCATTGAATTTACGGACTGAACTGGTCTACTATAGGATAGGCAGTTAATAACAGACCTCCTACCTCATCCAGTTCATTGCGAGCGATGGTAGCATTTTGACTAGTTGAACCAAGGGCGATTTGTGCTAGGGTTTTTATTTCTTCATTGCTAAGGCCAGTTTCGAAACCCAAAAACGTTGCCCATCTAAGCGTCTGTTCTTGCCAATCGCGAGCCAACTCATTAGAGACTTCCTCTGGGATAGTTATTTTTGTAGCAATGGCTTCTCCCACAGTAAATCCTAATGGGATCTCATCTCTGAATCCTGTAAGCCTGGCCACCTGTAAGACTATGGAAGGTTTGACTTCTTCAAAAGGAATCTCAGTTTTTCCTTCCAAACGCAAAATATGGAATCCGTACTGAGTCTCAGTAACAGGACTTATGCTATTGATCTCCAGAGCCACTGCGGCATTCCAGAATTCTGGAACCCACGACCCTTTACGTCCTGGGCTGAGAAGGCCTTGTCGTCCGTCAGCGCCAGGTTCCTCTGAAAGTTCCATCGCTACCTCTGGGAAGAAGTCCCCAGATTCGATACGTAGAAGTGCCACTTCAGCTTTTTTACGAGCAATGTCACGATGTGATGCGGGCCGCCAGCGCTCTGAGAAAAAGAGAATATGCCGAATCACCAGTTCTACTGAGGGATTGATTGAGTAGTGAGTACGGAGTTCTGCTTCGCTGATCGATGATGCTTCTAGGTAACGTTGGGCTGCGAGTTGAGTTACTAGAGCTTGTTTGCTGGCTTTGTCTAAGGTGGGTGCCAGAATTCGATCGGTATCTTCTCGAGATACTGCCAGACCAAATGCCGTTATTTTTACCAGTTTTAATCTGCTAGCTGGACTTAATCCAAGAAGCTCTTCCTCATTGTAGCCGACATCTCCAATTGTGAGCACGTAAGCCTCATCGAGACAAGCAGTCATAGGTATGATGATTGTGGTGACGAGCAATAAGTGGATCAATTCCTGGAACTTGTTGATTAAGGATAAATGCAATGTCGATTCTTCCTGCTGGACATTAGGGTTAGGATACATTAAAACTCTTCATCGATGATTGCTATTCCTTCATGAAAACTGTTTCCAATACCTGTATAGGTTTTAGATGATTACTTCAAAAGATTTCGATCGAAGTATTCTAATATCACATCTCCACGATCAATTTTGGTCGCAAGAATATTACCTCGCTGCGAATAGAGTGAGGCAATGGAAGGCAACCAAGGGATCAGGATGGGCCGGAGATCTTTTTAGGCAAATGGACGAGATCGGCTCTGTCCTAACTGAAGAAGTGCCAGAGGCATTTGAAACGAATGCGGCCAGGCGACTCATAAAATCATATTTTCGAAAGACTCAGCAATTCTGTAGTAGGGGTTTCCTGGAGCGTGGAGATCTTTCTGAACATCTGGCTATGCCTCAACGTCTCTCGATGCTTTTTGGAATGATCGAACCTTTTGAATATGCAAGAAAGCCTGACTACAATAGGGAAATGTTTGAATTCTACGATGATTTGCACCAGTGCCAATTGATTCGTCCCGCCCGTTAATGAATGGCCAGGAGTTGGCTGAAATCAGTTAATTTCTTAACTTTTATATGTGAGTTGGATACAACTTTTACTGGGTAGGAGAATTATGCGTATAAAGACAGCATTTGTTTTACCACTGTTTCTAGGGACAATTGGCTTGGTGGCCTGTGATTCTGGTGACAGTGCCTCAGCTGGTGGAGAATCTGGAGAGGTCTCTATGAGCTCAGCAGTAACGTACCCTGAATGTCGGATTGCCCCTGCAACGGAAAGGTATCCACAGAGGGGAACTCCAGAAGAAGTGTCGGGGAGACCGAGTCCTTTGCTCGACGTCACAGTGGATTATGAAAATGGTGTAGGCCGGCTTTGTTATGGAGCTCCTTCTGCAAATGATAGAGAGGTCATGGGTGGCTTAGTACCATTCGAATCTCCTTGGAGAGCAGGGGCCAATGAGCCTACCACATTGCACCTGACTGCTCCTGCACTTCTTGGGACAATCCCTGGTGAAGATGAATCGTTTATGGCTCTGGAGCCAGTCGCTTTGGAGGCGGGCTCGTATTCGCTCTATGCGATTCCCGGTGAAAATGAATGGGAAATTTTTGTGAACCCTAATCATGAGCGTTGGGGTGTGCCAATAACTGATGAAGTGCGTTCAACAGAGATCGGTAGCTTCAAGGTTGTACCTGAGACCACTGATGAAATGGTTGAGACAATGTCTTATGGCTATTACCCGAACAGTGAAAACACCATGGGAAATATTTCTATGATGTGGGAGAACACACGGGTGAGATTCCATCTACATCCTGGTGGATGATGACAAGGTAATCATCCTGAGAGATTTTTAGAGCTCAAGATGTGTTGGAGGGTTCCTGGACATATACTCTGGGAACCCTCCATGTTTTTCAAATCTTATCTTTTTTGTTGAAGATAGGGTATTGGTTCTTTTATCCAATCAGGGGCGTCTTCTCCCTTAAGATAGTGGCCGAACCATTGTAAGATTTTTCGATGGTAATCGACCTGGTTTGCTTCTTTGCGTAGCCCGTGGCCTTCGTCGTGGTATGCCACCATTATTAAGGGTTTGCCAACGCGACGAGCAGCGTTGTAATATTCGATGCTTTGGCGCCAATCTACGTTACGATCTGCATCTCCGACCTCTAACATCAGGGGTGTATTTAGTTTCTCTACGTTGAAGACGGCTGAATTTCTAATGTATGCATCGGGGTCCTCCCAATAGGGAACCTCCATCCTTTCCTGTCCCGTCTCGAAATGTCCAGACTCAGGCTGCGAAGTGGCCCAAAAAATAGAACCATACATGCTGATTAGATTTGTTAGTGGTGCGCCAGCGACTGCTGCAGCGAAAATATCTGTATTTGTCACTGCGAAGGCAGTCTGATAGCCACCCCATGAATGTCCTATGAGTCCAATTCGAGCAGGATCGACACCAATGTCTTTCTTGATAATGGCCTGGACCGAGAGTTCCATTGTCTGAGTAGATGAAATCCCAGGGTTCCGAGCGTCGAAAAGAATGTCGGGTTGCCATACAAAATATCCCAATGAGGTCCATACAGCCCAATTGTAGTAACTCCGTTCCGATGGAGCTATGTATTGCTTGGCGGTTTGGGATCTTTTTTCATAGATATATGTGATCATAGGGTATGCCTGAGAAGGATCATAATTGGCAGGATAGAACAGCGCTCCTTGTAGCTGTTTTTCTTTGTGATTTTTGTACTGTACTAGCTCACTTTCCCCCCAGTCGTAGTCAGTATGAAACCTATTTATATTTGTGATCTGCTTCCCGTCACTTAAGGAAGAATTAGAAATAAAATAATCTGGTGGGTCATCGAAATTTTGACTTAAGTAGGCGTATATATCTGACTCGGAGACGCGGGACAATTGACCGAGGTCTTTGTCCTCATAAAGAAGGGTCTCTACTCTTCCATTTTGAAATCGAGCAAACCCATGATCCAAGGTCCATTCTCCTTCAAGGCTGAAATACAGATTGTTTTCTAAATCTATCCCATCTTCATCGTCTAAGTCGACGTAGCGGTATATGATTTGATCCATGGATCCGTTGGTTAATCGCTTGGATGAACCCGACACATCTAATCGCCATATGTCATATTTGTCATACACGACTATTGCTTGCCCATCTTTGGACCATCCTGCAAACCCGAAGGGAGGTTTTTCCTCGACAGGGTGGTCGAATTCTCTGTTATTAAAGTCCGTCATTGCTGTGCTGGAAATTGTAGATTCTACTCCAGAGGATAGGTCAACAATATGGTAGGAATTTCTTCCAAAATAAGAGAGGTGTTTTCCACCCGGACTCACTTGCCACGGAAAAGAAACTGCACTGACTGTTGCTAGACGCTCTCCAGAGGAAGGGTCAATAACATAGACATCTTCTTTTTGTCTTCCGAACATAGAGGCGAAAGCAAAGTTTGTCTGATCAGTCGCTGTGACCACTTTCCCTCCTGCGTGCAATAGAGGGTCATCCATCGAGTCATCAGTGAGGACTAAAAGTTTATGTTCATTGAGATGCCATACAGCCAGGTTGCTCCGAGTTTTATCTTCGAGCGAGTCTCTTTTTTGTTCTGGTATTACACGACGGTCGAAAGAATTCCATATTTCTACTTCTGGTTTTTCAGAGATCGATTCGGATGCTTTGTCTTTGGCCAGTACTGCCTTTTCGACTGGAGCTGCCTTTACCCCGAAAAAAAGAGAAAATCCATCCCTTGACCAAGTGATAGGACGAAAAGAAACGATGTTGCGGCCTGGCAGGATCCCTTGAGTAAGTGTTTCTTCAAGGTTGGAACAAACGGAGTCGGTCTGAAGATGTCTGCACATCATTAAAGTTTGTGGAGTATAGGGTAGGGAATCGTTAGTCATCGATCGAAAAAATGCGAGATCGCTGGAGTCGGCCCTCCATTTGAGTCCAGTGTATTGCCAGTTGGTGGCATCTAGGGTGCGGAGGTTACCCGAATTGGGGTCATACAATTGTACACTGCTAGGTACTCCGTCTTCTTCTGTTACAAATGCTAGCAGATCGCCCGATTCCTGCCAGGATGATTCTTTTACTTTGGCAAACGCGACACTACTTCCTCTGGAAAGATTTTGGACCATTACTGTAGAGACATCGTTATTATCATCGTCTGGATAGCGCTTTACTAGAAGGTGAGCATTTCTTCCACTGAATAAGAAATCTTCAGCTTCCGGGATAGTGGTGGACGTCTCTGTCAGCAGGTGCGTATAACCTATCTGCCTATGTTGGATGCTAGAATCTTCTTCCATCGGTTCTTGTATTGTATAGGCGATCCACTCGCCATCTTTTGAAAATTTGGGGCCTGAAGCAGACTTTACTGTGATGACATGGCTGTCTCCTACTCTATGAATTCGAAGTTCGTCCTCCTCATTAACACGAGAAATTTCAACTGCAAACCATTTTCCGTTCGGCGAAAATTCCCCTGAGGTGACGGATTCCCACTTGCCGTAATCTTCGGGGTTGATTGGGTTCTTCTCTTTCTGTTGACTCAGCAGTGAAGAGAAATTGGAAATCACTATAAAACTGATGATGCCGGTGATTCTGAAATATGACACTGTAGCTCCTCCTTAGAGGCCAAGGTTTCCTTCCACAATACCATTTAGGAACAATTGTGATTTTCACTGGATAATCGGAGACCTGCTTGTAATTCTATAGGTGTCAAGTGCATAATGTTAGTGGTGTTTGTGAAGTATCAATGAATAAGATTATTACAAATAAGGGAATGTGGTCAGATGAGAATCTCTACTGGAATCTGGAAGCACTGGAAAACAGTTTGGTTTCCTGCACTGGGAATGTCTTTGGCGATGGCCACGTTACTGCAGGGCCAATCCATTCCCACCCCTGAGTCAGTGCTTGGGTTTCATCCGGGTGCAGATTTTCAGCTAGCTACATACGAGGAATCCCTTGAGTATTTTCGACTCCTAGATAATGCGACTGACCGAATGATGCTATTGAAGACAGGAGAAACATCGGAGGGCAGACCTTGGTATATAGCGGTAATATCGAGTGCCGAAAACCTAGCGAATCTAGATCAGCACAAATCTGCAGCCGCAGAACTTGCCAGTCCAGGACATCTTTCGGATTCTGAAGCAAAAGAGATGGCTTCGAGAGCCAAGGCAATAGTTGACATTAGTGGTGGCTTGCATGCTTCTGAAGTAGCGGGTGCTCAACACACTATTCAACTTGCTTATGATTTAATTACAGGAGAGAGTAAGAGAGTTCAGTCGATTCGTGAAAACGTGATTACATTGCTGTGGCCCTCTTTGAATCCAGACGGTCAAACCATGATAGCTGATTGGTACAAATCGAATCTTGGTACTTCGTTTGAAGTGGCTCCAATGCCGAAGCTCTATCAGAAGTACATAGGTCATGACAATAATCGTGATGGCTACATGTTAAACATGGTCGAATCAAGAGTCCTGGCTAGAACTTGGAGAACTTGGGAGCCACAGATTATTTATGTGCATCATCAGAGTTCTCCTTTTCCGACTCGGATCTGGCTGCCTCCTTTTGCCGAGCCAGTGGCGACCCAAACTCCACCTATAATGGCCCGTCAGGTCAATATGATAGGTATGGCTATAGCTCAGTTACTGGAATCAAGGGGCCAAGTCGGTTCTACTCATATGGAGAAAGTTTTTGATGCTTGGTACCCTGGCTATGTGGACTATATGCCCATGTTACAGAACCAAGCTGCTTTTTGGACTGAAACCGGACTTTATCGTTATGCTACACCGCATTTCTATACTCTTTCGGATTTCCCTGAGAATCGTCGCGATCTCAGGGTGGAATCTCTTTATTCAAGTCCATGGAAAGGTGGCTGGTGGAGATTGGGAGACGCAGTAGACTATATGCTCACTGCATCTGTAGCAGTTCTCGATTATGCAGCTAAGTATAAGGAAGACCTCCTGTATAACCGTTATCAATCGGGTCGAAGCATCATTGAAAAATACAGAAACGAGCCTCCCTATGGTTATTTTATTAGGCAGGACCAGAGAGATCCTGTTGCGGCTGTTGAACTTCTTAGAAGACTTGCTTTCAACGGTATCCGTGTTTCACAGCTCCAGGAATCTGTGAGTCATGAAGGTGTTGCTTACAAGGCTGGCACATGGGTTATTCCAATGGATCAGGAATTTGCAGAGCTGGCCAGACAAGTTTTGGATGTTCAGGTTTATCCGGATTTAAGGGAATATCCTGGAGGGCCTCCGGAACAACCTTATGACGCTGCAGGCTGGACACTTCCTTATCAGATGGATGTAGAGGTCACGGCCGCGAAGGAACCGATTAGTGATGAAATCAGATCTGTCTTGATAGAAATCAGAACAGATCCAGTAGCTTGGGATGATAAGGTCACAGATGCATCAAAATTTGACTCACCACGGGGTGTTGGTTTCGACAGTCATCCTGTAGCTGCGGGGATTAATCCGCCGTCAGGAAGTTTGACCGGGTCTGGGTCAGCTTTGGTAGTAGATCCTGCTCAGAATAATTCTTTTTCAGTTCTCAATCGATCTTGGGAAAATGGGGGAACTGTTCGGTCAGTAACTCGAGATGGAAAAATGTTATATCAAGTTTCTGGGCTTCCTGTTAAACAGCAACAAAAGCTAGTGGACGATTATGCTCTTCAAGCTTCCCGTGGTAATCTTGATGGTATTGTTCTGAAGCAGCCTCGGATTGGTCTCTATCGGCCGTGGATGGCTAGTATGGATGAGGGTTGGACGAGATGGTTGTTGGAACGGTATGAATTTCAGTTTAAGAATATTAGAAATTCTGAGTTTCAGGCGGGGGCACTTAGAGATCGATATGACGTAATTGTTTTGCCAGCAGAAAGATCTAGCTCACTACTTGATGGATATTCCGTTGGTACTATCCCTTCTGAATTTTCGGGAGGTATAGGGAAAATTGGAATCCGAGCATTAGAGGTATTTGTAAAGGATGGAGGGACCTTAGTGGCATTAAATCAGGCTAGTGATTTAATGATTGAAGAATTGCATTTACCAGTGCAGAATGTTGTCAAGGATCTCAGCAGACAGGAATTTTTCTCCAGTGGTTCGATTTTTGAAGTAGATGTGGATACTACCCACCCAGTAATGGCGGGGATGCCAAAACAAGGCAAGATATTTTTTGATAGAAGTCCTGTTTTTTCGACTCAGGTGGGATTTGAAGGTTCTGCGCTAATGAAGTATCGAAGTTCTGGCTCACCTCTACTATCGGGTTATTTGCTAGGCGAGGAACATTTACAAGGCTATGCGGCAGCTTTAGATGTAGAATATGGCGCAGGCCGGATTTTGTTGCTTGGTCTGCGGCCACAGTGGAGAGGCCAACCTTTCGGCACCTTTAAAATTTTATTCAACTCAATCCTTTTTGCAGAAGATCTGGCGAGTTCCTCCTCTGGGGACAGAGACTTCTGGAGTACACCTCAAGAACCGTAAATCGGAGATTTGGGCAGTAGCGGGGTTTTAATGCATGACTGTAATGTTGCGACTAAGTACCATGACTTCTCTACCTTCCGGTTGCAGTTCGATTGTGATGGTATATTCTCCAGCCTCTACATTTGGGAAATCAATATTTACTGAACGAAAGACTGTTTCCAGCCCATTGATGCTAGAATCCCGAAATGACATATCCGGCAGAGGATCAGTCTCGAGCAATCGCATGAACTCCCCTAGTCGACGTAAAATTCCCACATTACTGCGGACTAGCCCTATGCGGGTACTCAGGGTTTCACCACTTCTAAAACCGTAAAGCTCCCAAGCTACTTTTATAGACTCTCCTCGTTGGATCTGCAGTTTTGGTTTTACTTGATGAATAGCTTCTTCCAATGTGTTAGGCACATCGCCCTCACCGTCCAAGATCAGGAGGTCAGAAGCTGAAGCGAGACCAGGAGTTAATGGTTCTTGCCAAAGGCCTCCTCGAGATCTCCATGCACTTTTGGCAGATGCTTCTAAAACTTCCAATCCAATGATATAAGATCCATTAGGTACCAAGAGGCTGAAGGTGGCATCTGGATCATCCCCCAGCACTCGGTAACTGTTTTGATCTGGGATGCTGTGCAAAAATAGTCCTGTCTGGAAATCGGTTGCGTTAGAAGAAACCACTTTTGTTTTGTCTGCAGAGGGTTTTGGAAGTTGGACTACGAATGGATTATTCCTTTCTTTAATTTGGTCGCGAACCGTATTGGTAACCGTAGTCAATTCGGAACTTTCTTCAGGACTAAATCCCACTACGATCATCAGAGAATCACCTCTACGAAAGCGAGCAATTTGGGTGGCTAGCTCAGTGAGGTTCGGCGCATAAGGAGGGGCATATCCAGTTCGAGGATGTTGGCGTTCTAAAGTCCATTCGGCAGGACCAATCATAACTGGATTTTTTAAGACAGATACGGGTGGAAGGAACTCCTGACTTTTAGGATGGTGCCTACCTACGATACTGCGAGTATCGGTCAGGAAACCGTCAGGTGGCTTTCGTTCTCTGTCCCAAGATTTTTCAGGGCCGTAGCGCATTGTCAGTTCTTCCAAATCATCTCCCCACGTTATCCCATAAGGGTTAGCGGATTGTTCACGCAGGTAAACCAAAACTGTACGTGCATACTGTTCTGTCATCCGGTCATTTCCGCCCACGAGGTAGAGAGGATCAGAGAGTAGCCAGAAAAGCTTCTTGAAGGATTTAGGATCGCTCGAACTATCTAAGATTTCTTGAGACTCAGACTCTAACAAATATCTTAAGGATCTGAAGGATTGCTCATCCTTCAACGGCATTTGACTGAAGGTCAAGTCAAAGTATTGAGTGGCTTTTAACCAGTCGCCTTGTAAATGTTTAAGAAAACCGAGAAGAGCGGTGCACCACCAATTTTGAGTGTGACACTGACCTAGTACCTCCTCGGCTCGTCGCCAGTCACTATTCTCTGCTAAATAGTGGATCCGTTGCCCTAGCAACCAGCTATCCCCTGGTATGATCGTACTGATTTTTGCAAATTCGCCGAGGAGTTCGGCCCGGGCCATTCCAATCGGGACGGCCTCTTCCATCACTTCCCAAGTAGGGTCTTCATCCCAGTTTTCGTGTCGGAAGCAGAAGCGTCCTATGATTTCATCGCAACTTAGCCTGAGCCTGGAAAACTGGGGCGTGATGAGGTTGTTTCTTGATCGTTCAAAACGAGCTTGTAAATTCTTGGCCTTTTGGTGAAGGGCCGAAGAGTCAGGTGTTATCCCGCTTTGATTTTGGGCGGAGGTTGTTTTTGCAAGCGAAGAATCCGCGAATAGAAATAAGCCTAGAAGGCCAAGGATCCTAAAGATTCTCAAACAGAACTAATTCCTTTCAGCATCTAAGGGACTATCTTGGATTAACATGAAAATATCTGGAACGATCCTGCTGAATTTCCAGCTAGGGATTTCAAAGATGACGTCATCTGTGAGGCTTTGGACATGTCGAGTCGTCCCTTCTCCAGAAAGTACAAGTTGATTTAGAATGTTTCCAGAATCATCCATGGCTGTTATACGCCTGCGGTTCAGATCGGAGGGTATTTCGTTCTCGTCAAGGAATCCAACCGCCTCCATATTTGCAAGCTCGGAGGTGATGCCTATTATCGCGGCTTGGTCCACTGCTTCTTGACCTATCGTCCAAATTGTATCTGATCTTTCTAAACTGTGGGTCTCATTACCGTACTCTAGTAGAATACTTTGTACAGTCGCTGTATCAGTAGTGATGATGGTTTTGTCTCTCCATTCTGTTAGGCTTTGAGCCACAGCACTACGTAATTCTCCGGAGATTACTACTACTTCATCTTGACCTTCAATTCTGGCAAACACACTTGGAAAAATCGGCCCACTGTTTCCTACTAAAATGGTGGACTGGCGGTCATCATCTTCGGTGATTTCCAGAGACCAAGTGCTATCTAGTGATAAGCCCATTCGTCTATGATTCTCTGCATTAGTCGCGACTATATTACCTACATCATTCTCATTAATAGCGTCCCACAGTTTGGTTAAAGATACAGTTTCTAGAGAGTAGCCATTAACTTCCCAAGTATTATTCAGATAGGTCAGCTCGGTGGTACCACCGCCTGGGCTTGTGATCTTTAAATTCCTAACGGCTGTAGAATCAAAAAGGGCAAAAACCTCTTTGACACTATTAGGCACAGCATCAGAACTTGGATTTCTGTTGTTTAGCCAGAGGAGTACTATCCAGATTAGAGTTGTTCCTAAAAAAAGTTTTACAATTTTGTTCAAAGTCTTTTTGCTCATGCTATTAAATCTCCCCAACGAACTTTTGCCCTACGTTTGCGTCCTGTGATTCTTAGAATTCCAAGAATCACAACAACTAAAGGTACTCCAATAAGATTGCCCCACCTTAACCCAGATTTTTGAAAATCAGAGGTAAAAACCATTTGTGGGGGCGTTCTTGTTTTAGAACGTATAGATATGAGCGATTCATCTTGAGCGAGCCAGTCGATTGCATTTTCGGTGAAGATAAGGTTGTCTGGATTGGCTTGCAGGAATGATTCCTCCAAGAAATCAACATCACCTACAATAATAATTCGACCGGTTGAAGGGTTAGGGTTCGAAACTTCTGGGTCCTCTCCACCGAGTGCTACGGCTAGGGTTACAGTCTGAAACCCATCGGGGTTGGGTTGTAGGAGGGCGTCTGGCATGATCAAGGAATTGGGAGGTTGTATCCCCCCAGCTTCAGTTGTTATCCAGAGTCGTTCGATGTTTTTCACGCTGTCTGACACCATAAGGGCGGTAGCCCAGCCAACGCTTAATCCATTGAGATCTCGGGTGGTAGCGTGCAGTTGTCCCTTAAGGGCTATGGGCCAAAGGGCATAAGGGCGCACCACGTTGAAGAGGCCCTGTTGTCCCATTTGTATATTTGAGTTGGAACCGTAATCCAGTACCATTCCTGCATCGATGCCGATCCCTCGTTTTTCTAGAAATCCTTCAAGACCCGTTGTAACCAGGCTGGTAGTAGGGGTTTCTGCTGATACCTGATGCTTGTCTACAAGCATCAAAGCTCCGCCTCCTTTGGAGATGAAATTTTCGATCTCTTCAATTGTTGTTTCGGGAATAGCTTCTTTTGGGCCTGCCAGTACCACTAGGTCTGTACTGACGGGATTGAGCTCCATCTGGTCTATGGACAAGTCGATAGAGGTGATTTCATACCTTTCCATTAAACTTCGTGTCAGAGATGGAAAGCTTGTTTCCCCCAAGGCGCCAAATCCAGTTAAGAAAGCTATATTCGGCCTGTCATCGGTTGTCATAACGGATATCGCTGAAGCAATCCTGAACTCTAAATCAGCCGTGCCAGAAATAAACGGGATAACTTCCTGCTTGTCCGCGTAGAGTAGAGCCAGTCCGAACCATCCACGTCGTACCTCAAATTCATCATCTCTTAGTACGTTGAACTCATTTTCGATGATACCTAAGGATCTTGCCTCAGCTGCTATTTCAAGGTCGTCACTAGGATTTAGGTACTCTACCACAAAATTAGTCCCTCCGGCACGATCCAAGTCTTTGATGAGGTCGCGAACATCCCTTAATGTTGGTTGGAGTTCGGAAGGTAGTTCGTCAGAGATGAACAATTTGAGAGTGACCAGGTCAGTGAGATTATTGAGAGTTTCTTTGCTTCCAGATGACAGCGTGTATAGATTTTCTTTAGTTAAATCGATGCGCCCAGGAATGCGTCCTCCTAAGAGGTTTGCTACCAATACTATGCCGAGTGAAATAGTTATTCCGATCCTGAGCCGGCCGAAAGATTCTCTGTGTACGCTAAGTCGTTGCTTGACTAAAAGGCCAACTGCCATAGCTAAAAATAATCCTGCCGTCGAGATGAAATAGACTACATCTCTCAAGTCTATCACTCCCCTAGCAACGTTTTCAAAATGTCCCATGACTGACAAACGTGACAAAGCAGTTCCTACTAGAGGTGTCAATCCGTACAAAACAACTGGTGTCCCAATAAAGACCAGTGCAAACGAAACCGATGTGGCGAGAATAAAGGCGGTGACTTGATTCTTTGTAGCTGTCGACGCCCAAAGACCGATGGCTACGCCCTGAAGGGCAAGTAGAGAGGCTCCAATATACTGGGCAAGCATGATTCCAGGATCAGCTTCAGAAACAAGCAAGACTCCTAGTGCCATGGGAAGGGTGCCAACCAGAGATAGTATTACAAAAACCCAGTTCCCTATCAATTTTCCTGACAAAATTTCTAGTTCGCTTAATGGATAGGAAGATAACCATTCTATAGTCCCTGTCCTTCTCTCTTCAGCAATAGATCGCATGGTCATAGCTGGGATAAAGACAGCGAAAAGCCAGGGAAGAAGATCAAAGAGTGGCCTGAGGCTAGCAACGCCTAATGCGTACACAGATCGGAATGTTAAGAACAAGCCCAGGCCCAAGAATGCAACCATGAGTATATAGGCCGTAGGATGGTCAAAAAAATTCCTAATTTCACGTTGTGCGACTACTCGAGTCCTTTTCATTTCGATATCTCCTCATCATCATCAGTCAATTCTCTGAAAAGGCGTTCTAGAGAAATTTGATTCTTGTGGAGTTCCCACAAGATCCAATTTTCTTTTTGAGCTAGTTCGAAAATAACTGGACGGAGTTCTTCATCTCCTAGTACTGATAAGGAAACTCGGGTTCGTCCATCCATTTCTTCGACACCGTGAGCATCGACTCCGGGTAGGACACTTAGTTTTTCAATGGCACCATTACCTGCTACTTCAACGGTGTATTCAGATCTCCTTTTCCCAGTCTCCATCAAGTCAGAGACGCTTCCATCGGCGATGAGTTTACCACGGTTAATTATCAAAATCCTCTTGCAGGTAGCTTCGACTTCTTGCATTACATGGCTACTTAGTAGGACGGTTCTTTCTTGGCCGAGGTTGCTGACTAAATTTCTAATGTCGACCCTCTGATTGGGATCGAGACCTTCAGCTGGCTCATCAAGAATTAAGATTTCTGGACGGTGGAGAATGGCTGCTGCTAAACCAACTCTCTGTCTATAGCCTTTGGAAAGTTCAGAAATGGGGCGAAAAAAAACTTCTGAAATGCCAGTTTCATCTACGGCGTCAGAAATACCGGATCTGGCATCCTTGGGACTCATTTCTCTCAGCGAAGTGGCGTATTCCAAGTACTCGGCGACGAGCATGTCTGTGTAGAGAGGATTTGACTCTGGCAGGTAGCCGACTCTCTGTTGGGCAGCTTCAAGATCTTCACTGATCAGCTGTCCATCGTAATATATGCCACCTTGATCAGGTTCCAACACACCAGTTAGCATTCTCATAGTGGTGGTTTTTCCGGCTCCATTGGGACCAAGGAATCCAACAATTTCTCCTCGTCCAATCTCGAGGTCTAAGCTCTCGACTGCGGTCAAATCACCAAAGTGCTTAGTGACTCCTCTGGCTGAAATCATACTTTTTCGGCTCCGTTCATTGGGCTGTTTGTCGTAAGGGGTCTGGAAAAAACATTACGCTCAGGGATCTTAAAAAATGTTTCTAATATTGTCCATGGTAGAAATCGAAGGACAGGTAACTTAACCATTGTTTTCGGTATCTTCTCGTGGCTATTAGAGTTGTTATTAGCTAATGGACTGATATACATTTAAAGATAGCTTGAATAGTCCTGAATTTTAAGGAGATTTTAAATTATGTGGTCAAGATTCTTATTTGGCACTTTGGTCCTTGTCATGACTAGTGTCTTTGGCGGGTCGAACAAATCCCTGTCAGCTCAAATGAACATGGGTATGTCTTCCGACGAACTACCGCAAAGTTTCCAAGAACCAATGAAGTTGTTTGAAAAAGGTCTCGGACCCCTAACCAGGACAGTCACTACGGATGTAGTAGAGGCCCAAGCTTTTTTTAACCAGGGGCTTCAGTTGATGTACGCTTTTACACCTGAAGATGCCGCTCGTTCTTTCAGGGAAGCTCAAAAGAAGGACCCGAGCTGTTCAATGTGTTATTTTGGGGAAGCTTGGGCTTGGGGCCATTATCTTAATGGACCTATGGGTCCTGGAGACCTACCCAGAGCTCAAGAGGCGATTCAGATGGCCAGAAGGCTGGCTGAGGATGCGAGTGGAGTCGAGAAAGCTCTCATTGGGGCTATGGAAGTAAGGTATGTTGGCCGTACAGATAGAAGTCCTCAGATCGCTGTTGACACTCTTTATTCTGAAGCGATGGCCGACGTCTATGCAGAATATCCGACTGATTTAGATGTTGGATTCTTGTACGCAGAATCTCTTTTTTTATTAGAGCCCAGAAGAGGTTACCGGAACATTGATAAACCGGAAGTGCAGGCTCTTCATCAGGTTTTAGAGGACGTTCTCGATCAAGATATACGACACCCTGGTAACTGCCATCTTTATATCCATGCAACTGAGTCTACGACCCAACCACATAAGGCAGAAGCATGTGCAGAATATTTAGGAAATGAAATTCCGGGGGCCAGCCATATCCAACATATGCCATCCCACACCTGGAATAGAGTAGGTCGTTGGGCAGAGGGTGTCCGTGCGAATACTCTTGCATGGCACTCAGATCAGAAAGCTGCTATTGGGGAGGGCTTTGCCATCTATCCCAGTCATAATCTTCATATGTTGCTTTTCGCTGCTTCGAATGACGGACAAGGCGCAGTGGCAATGCAGGCCGGGAAAGATTACGACGAACTAACCGGAACATCTACATACGAGATTTTGACAAAGATTCGTTTTGGAAGATTTAAAGAAATCTTAGAGATGCGGGGAGAACCTGATCCAAATCCAATCTTCAAGGGATTTTGGGACTTCGGGCGTGGATACGCGCATCTGAAGACGGGCGATGTGGAGCAAGCGAGTCAATTTTTGAATGAGATAGAACTGGGAGCAGAAGGGGCATCGGAGAGAGCGATTTTTCGGCAACATTCTGCGAAAGATATGCTTGCAATTGTCGGAGGAATTTTAAAAGGAGAAATGCTTCGAGAGGAAGGTCGACTGGGAGAAGCTATAGAAATTTTCAAACAGGCTGTGGAGCTAGAAGATCAATTAGAGTATGATGAACCAGAGCCGTTGAACTTCTCTGTGCGTGATTGGCTGGGTTCTGCTTTGATAGAGGCTGAAAGATTTGCTGAGGCAGAGGAAGTTTACAAATCGGCCCTAGAGGATCATCCCCATAATGGATGGTCGTTGTTCGGCCTGGAACAGGCTCTTAGAAGTCAGGGGAAAAGAGGCCCTGCAGATGAGGCTTTAAGAGCATTTGTGGAGGCTTGGCAACGGTCCGACGTCTGGCTTACTACGTCTCATTTTTAGAGACCCCAATTCTTTGTATTAGGCCTTTTGAGGGGCTCAGATTGTTTCGAGCTCCTCAAAGGTCTGTTGGCCTCCTTGGAACCATTGCTCCCTAAAAGGGACAGTGGATATGTCATCCAGGTCGAGTCCCTCTGTCATCTCATGAGGATAAAGCTTTAAGGACCCGGTTTCTTCTTCATGCTCACTATGTTGCCCTTGCATGAAGATGTTGACTTTGAATTTTTCTTCTCTATCAGTGGTAAAGGCGTTGAAAAGTAGGGTGTCTGGCTGTTTTGAAAAATCTGTGATTCGCATATCCAAGATGGGCTTTTCTTTTTCATGAACCTGCACAAGAAGACTCTGCCCAGATTCAGAGAAGTCTATATCGATATTTTGCATGTAGTGTGGAAGGTGCCAGCGCTCTATAGCATGCGCGCGAGATTCTGCAGTTGTCACTCCGACCATAAATGGGTAGAAGGCCGCGTTGGGAATTGGCTTATTTGGCTCTATCCTTGGAGGAACTATAACCGACAGAACTATCTCGTTATAGGAGCCCACTTCAGTCTCGGTGAACTTGAATGCAGTGATAGCTAGCACGCTTCTCTGGTGTTGGACTTCAAGAGATTGTAAGTGCTTCGGAAGAATTTTCGTTGCATCATTCGTGGGCATTTCAAAGAAACCGCCCACTGCGTTTTCAAAACCATATTTAGTTAACTGCATTTGTCATTGTTTCCTTACAGGACAGTGATGATAGTATGTTACTATATAGTAGAAATAATTCAAAAGAACCAGTATAATATCAGGCTTTGAAAACGTGAGTGTCAACAAGTGATAGGGGAATCAAGGGCTGAAAATATACAAGGTTGGTTTATAATAAGGAGCATCGGGCATCTATGTTTTTAATAGGCGAATGTTGGGGAAGAGTAGATTCTTGAAAAGACGACTGTGATGGGCCATAAAGGGCCGGTACAGGATCTTTTTGTACCTTCCTTAGTTGATGTAGCTAGCGATCACTTAGAAGCGATTATCCTCTACGGATCACATCTCTTGGGGGCAACTCCAGGTCGACATAGTGCCTACGACTTGGTTTTAATAGTTGATGATTATAGTAATTTTTACAATGTGTTGGGCTCGGCGAATTTAACACATAGGCCGCCAATCGTAATGACTATTATCAGCAATTTTATGCCACCCACTGTGATACGGTTAGCTCCTAAGGGGGAAGGAGGGCCGCTCGCGAAGTGTCTTGTCATCGATAGGTCGGACTTTGAAAAATCTCTAAGAATTGATCGGACAAGGGATCATTTCATGATTTCAAGAATGATGCAAAAAGTTCAGGTGGTTTATAGCAGAAATGACCTAGTCGAAGCATGGGTCGAAGAGAACCTTTGGGTCGCTAGATATGGAGTTATCAATTGGGCCACCTTGTGGATTGACCAGCCATTCAATGCGGCAGCTTTAGCGCGTGAGATGCTTAGGATTTGCTATCGAAGTGAGAATCGTCCTGAATCATCTGGGCGCTCAGATGCGATTTTTCTTGCACAGGAAGAAGAGTTGGTCGAACTTTACTCTGAAGTATTGGCTAGGGCTGAAGTCACCGGGGAAGTGGCAAGGGAAGGGGATAGTTATAGGATTCTTCTGCCAGTTTCTAAGAGTATCAGGTTGAGACGTTTGCTGTATTTCAAAATATCGAAGCTCAGAGTAACTCTTTCTTGGTTGAAACATGTGGTGACATTTGAAGGGTGGCTTTCATATATTGTCAGGAAAGTAGAGAGGAGGACGGGAAAAAAAATTCGCCTCACTAAAATAGAAAAAGTGCTACCAATTTTGTTTTTATGGCCGCGGGTTCTTTTCGTGTTCTGGAATCGGCCGAAACTGGAAAGTGAACCCAGCGAAAAATTTCCAGCAGACACTGATCAAGGAGTGAGTTGACTTGGGACTGAGAATACTACTTGGAGTGTTAGCCCTATCTGCTATTTCAATGTTGATTTGGGTCCTAACTGAGAAATATAAATCTTTTGATCCCCTGGAAAGTCAAAGTCGTGGCGATTTTGTGTTAGGGGGTTTTTTGAGAGACTGGTTCTATTGGTTCGTAGATCCATTGCGAAGGTTTGCGATATTAATCGGAATGGGGCCGTTGTCCTTTAACCTGATAGGTGTGTTATTCGGTGTCCTGAGTGGAATAGCTTTCGCCAGTGGCCATCTGGCGTTAGGTGGATGGAGTATTTTATTGGGTGGAATTGCTGATGTTTTAGATGGGAGGATTGCTCGTTCATTGGGAATAGCTGACAAGAGGGGTGCTTTCTTAGACTCTACCTTGGACAGGTTTGCAGAAGTGGGAATGTTTTGCGGTTTGATCTACTTGTTCAGAGACTCACAGGCAGGTTTGTTATTTGCTAGTATTGGCCTTGGAGGATCAGTACTAGTGAGCTATACACGGGCAAGAGGGGAAAGTTTGGGGGTATCTTGTAAACTAGGCTTGATGCAGCGTGCAGAGAGATTGCTCTTAGTAGGGCTTGGTGGCATTCTGGATCCTACTATTTCAGCGGCCTGGGGTTCTGGCCAGAGTTTTGGGTTTCTTTTGATTCCTCTACTAGGTCTTCTGAGTATCGGGACCATCGGAACTTCGGTATTTCGCACATTTTGGATAGCAAGACAGCTTAAGGAAGAGTCGTCTCAGTGAGCTCTGTCCTCTGAAATTATACGACTGAGATCTACTGAGATTTTGTTAAAAAAGAAAAACAGTAAGAACCATTTCATAGTTGTCTGTTAGAAAA
>TARA_B110000196_G_scaffold113834_1_pt1 | contig 25169 bp, 24 predicted proteins | sample TARA_B110000196 | Tara Oceans TARA_B110000196 (sample SAMEA4397072) | marine metagenome | biome: Polar Biome; feature: [MES] marine water layer (ENVO:01000295) within the mesopelagic zone...; material: water (ENVO:00002006), including particulate matter (ENVO:01000060) such... | reverse complement strand
GCACCATACCAATCGGAATCTATGTTAGACCATTCGTATTGATAAAGGGGAACTTCCCGACCCCTTGAACCATCATTGAAATAACCGAATACATAAAAAGTCAATGTTCCTGTATAATAGTCAATGCGAAGCCCTTTAGCATAGTAGGAATCACTTTCCATAATATCTTCTAAAAATTTGAGTCTGTCATGGGTATATGGTTGAGTAAAAACTGTGCCGAATCCTACTTTTTGCGGATAACTGCTTCCATAATCTCTTGAAGGGTCTGCCCCTGTATCATATCCTTGCGAATCCACGACAGGAGGGATGCGGTTATAAACACTCCTAACAAGACAATAATCGGAGGCCCGATAATCTTTTTCGTTTCTGTCTTGAAGCATATAGCCTTTCTTGATATAATGCTGAATATCATGGTTCTTAAAATTGAAATCCATTATTATTCACCATCCTCTTCTTCGTCATCCTTTGCATATTTCCCACAAACGGAGTCAAAAGCCTCTTTATGTTCTAAATCTTGCGATGACTCACCGATTGCTTGGTGCGCTACTGATGATGCGGTGATAAGTGCAAAAGGACTCGCCACATAATACCAAGCAACATCAAGATTTCCATAGTGATTTGCTAAAGCAAGCAATCCCGATGAGATAGCACCTGCAAAAATTCCTTTTGAAAGAGCCGACTTCATGCTTGAACGATGTTGTTCAGCGAGGTATGTGTGAAAACCCTTCTCACAAACAGAACGAACCGACATGATTATTGATTGTTCTTCTCGTTATCTAAAGGATAACTTTCAAAGAAGATGTCCTTCTGCACCGAATGTGCGACCTGCGTTGATTCCAATTTGACGGTGACGGCTTGGTGTAAGCCCTCCGAAATCCGAACCCCTAACAGGTGGTGCGACATACTGTGATTCAAAACGCTGAACTCCACTACTTTGAGGAATAAGGTTGCTGAAATTCATCTGTTTAGGGACATTCGCTTTTGGAAGAATTGGTGCTTCACGAAGGGAAACACGATTCACCGAAGGCTTAACTGAAACCGATGGTGCGGAAAAGAGTTTTCTTGGGTTTGGTGGGCGACTCATAGAAGCACGATTAACTTCGTGGGCAGGGTTGTTTCCAAAGGTTTCGGTGACGCTGTGAATTAGCGTATTAGGGATATAATTTTCGGGCTTAACACGGTTCAAGTGTGAAACATTGAAATCTTGACCACTACCATAAACTTCCATAGTGTGCGTTGGCCTCATGTATTGTGATTGTGGGGTAATGCCTTGACCGCCACGAAGGTTATAATTTCCAAGATTTTGTGAAGCATCACTTCCCATTGGAATATCAAATTCTGCAAACTTGATGGTAGGCATAGCAGGTCGGTGGCTGTTTTGCACAATTCCCTGTCCGTGTCCCTTACCCATTATTGCTTCTGCAAGAGGGATGTTTCCACTTGCAGGGAGGTTATAGGAAGGTGCTTTCGGCATCTGTGGTGCGGCAGGTAGTGGTGCATTTGGCGCAAGACCTTGACCCATAGCGTTAAATGCAGGGAGAGTATCTGCCGCCAAATTGACCTGTGGGAATTGAGTCATTCGTGGTGCGGGTGGGAGGTCGGGTAAGACTGTTTTACCTGCGATTGTGCGAGCCATGCTTAATCATTCTCCCTTCTGTTATCTAAAGACTTACTTTTTGCGCTTCAACATTACGCCACCAATGACGACTACACCTGCACCTGCGAAAACCCATTTCCAATTTCGGGAAACAAGAGCCTTTGCTCGGTCAAAAATGTTCATAAACCATTCCGACTCCATAATTTCGCCCTTAACTTCGGTGGAATCATCATCCGATGGTGTAGGCATTGGGGTTGCACCGCCACCGCCACCGTCAAAATTAACCTGTGGTGGTTGTCCCATCACATTTTCGGTATCAGTAGGGAGGGATTGTGCGCTCATTGGGCCTGTCAAACCTGCAACAATTTCTGTTCCAAGTGGGTCAGCCATCAAATTCGCCATTGAAGGATTACCTGTGATATTTCCAAACGGGTCTTTTGCTTCTGCCTTCACATCACGGCCAATTGGTGAATCATCGGGTAGCATATCTATCACTTATCTTTCTCGTTATCTAAAGCCTCTTATCAAATAATCATGGTGATACCTTGTGGAAAATTGAAGAACATTTTTGGTGTTGGAACAGGTTCTTTTGGTTTGATAAATACACTTAATTTTATGGGTTTGATATTGGTTCTCAAAAAAGGAATGGCGTGAAGAGTTTTCTTAACTTGGGGGTCATAGGAAAGTGGATTAGTCATGTTTTTGTAAAATTTTTGGAAATCACTTGAAGTAGGATAATATGGCGAAAATTTATTATCATCCCATTGTGCATTATAGGGATGTTTTTTGCCGTAATGTGTGTTGGTGCATTCAACGACTTGGTGCAACAATTTGCTATTTTTGAATACCTTAAATTCCCCTTTCACACAATTCTTTCTATTCGCATCACTTGGATTTTTGCGAATCAAATGATTACCTTTTGAACGATAAAGAGCATGGACAGAAGACAATTCATCCCAATTTTGGAATGTATAATCATCAAGGTTTAGTGTAAAGTAAATATCGTCTTCTTGTATCTGTTTGAAATTATCTAATTCATTAACGACAATCCATGCCGTTGTCCCATTCCTCTTATTGACTTTTTTAGCGACATATCCCCAACATTGATTATGCGTTAATAACATAAGCAAAGGGGCTTGCTTGTGGACACTATATTTAGAATAAAAATCATTGTCGTTTAACAAAAAAGAATCCTTTGTTAGATTCATTTGAGTTAGGGTTGCGAAAAATGTGTGTTCCCAATCGTAAAACGCTATCGCACCGACCCGCATGACATTTAGATTGTTCAACCACCTATTTAATCGGTGAGTCCACGAATGGCGATAAACGCACCTGCGGAAAGAATAGAAATCATAGCAATTCCCGCCAATGGGGACTTAAAGGGGGATTTTGTTTCGCTGTGGGCATCCAAAGAATCATTTTCCGCCATATTAACTTCAATTCTGTGGCGGTCTGCGAGAGGCACATATTCCAAATCGGGGAAATCTCTTTCAACATCAACGGAAGCAAGACCTCTCAATGAATCTTGTTGTGGTAATCCATCATTCATAGGCATAGCACCAAACGCATCTCCGTCACCTGTTGATACTTCCGACCTCCATTCTCCAACGGTGGAGAGGGTTCGTGACGGTTCGGGGGTGGGTTGTGGACTCGCATTAAAAGTAGCAGGTTTCATTTCAATGTTGTTTCCTGTGTGATTCACTTTTCTATCTTCACGAATTTTGGAAGCACGGAAGAAACCTTCGTCACGGAAATGTGTAGGTGAATAACAAACAACCTCTCCCTGTTGAGCCGCCGAAATGCCTCCAAGAACCTTTTTGACTTGGCTCTTATCAGTTCCGAATCCCATTTGGTCTTCAATCGCTTTCAAATCACGATGGTTAATGAGGTTATGAATCATATAGGTGGAACATTGTGATAATGCCTCTTTTGATACCGATGCGGGTCGCTGTGAGATTAAACAGACACCGTAGCCATTCTGCCTACCTAACTTACAAAGGCGCACGATACCGTCAAAGGAAACGGGCTTTCCTTGTTGGGGGACAAAATCTTGACATTCTTCAAAAATTGTCATAATTCCTTTTCCAAGTTTGGCTTGAAGCAAATCGTCGCAGTAATCACGAACTATTTGTTGTTGCTTATCCAATCCTAAATCGGAAATATCAATAACGAAGGAAGTAGGCTCTTTTTGTAATCTATCAATTAGACCCTTGATGTTCACATTTTCTCCACCTTTCGGGTGCAATTCCTCCACATTTGGTAATTGAGAGAGTCCTCCGTGTGCGCCCAATACATCAAAACAGACGAATTGGAGTCCGATACGGTTGATTTCTTCCATAAGGAGTCCACCTGTCCACGATTTACCGCTTCCTGTAATTCCTGTCAAGAAAATCTTGTCACGCACGAAATCAAGAGAAAATTTCAAATCCGCAGGTTGCCCTAACGAAGTGTCGGCCAAAATGATTTCATCAGTCTTCATAGAAGCCGATGATGATGGCGAAGATTCCGCATCCCATGAGTTCATGTATTATCTTGGTTCGTTCCGCTATCTAAATCATGCGTTTGATTGTGAAGCATCTTCGGCACTATCAATTCCTAAATCTTTCGCTAAATCGGAATCGCCCGAATTGACTCTCGCCATATCACAAAGAGTCCCTGCGAAACCTGCAACGCTTCCATCATCGCCTACGGTCACAACGAAATTTTTAGAAAAGCCTTCCATATTTCTCCCATATTCTTCGGAAAATACCTTATCCATCATTTTAATTGTGTCATTTATGTCCGACTCCATTTGTTGATTTGACAAGAATACATAAAATACCGGCCCCATCGCCCTTAAGTCACGGTCATTGTATTTCATAGAACTTGAAAAAAATTGTTTTCGCACAGCACTTTCGGAATTTACTGCACCATCCATGATAACGACAGTCACCGATTGGTCAAAATTATAGCCTTCCAAATCAACGCCCACTTGGTCTAATCCTGCATAAATGTGAGTTCCATTGTTAGGTCTAAAAGGAGAATTTTTAGCAGGGGTATTATCTAAGAAATAATCAATAGCAATTTGATGTTCGCCCGATGGCCCATCCCAACAAGTGAATCCATTACTATTGAAACCCCAAACCGCAAAAGTGTCTTTAGAAATAGCGGCTTGAGCAATCATCATAGCGGTGCATATTTGAGCCAAATGATAACCCGCCATCGGGAATCCTGTGTTCGTCATACCATAAATTGTGCCGTCACCCATTGAAGCCGAACAGTCCACAAGGATATTTAGGTGAGTGGCTAATCCTTCTTTTCCTTGAACCGTAGGGCGCATGGTTCTTTGAAGTGTTTCTCCAAGTATCGGGTCGGGAACTGCTGATGTGACAATCAATTCGGAGATGGGGTCTGTTAAAACATCCCATGATTTCCTACCTGTTGGCTGTTGTGGGAATCGCTTAGAAGGTGGACTACGGAGTAGCAACGGGGCTAAATCTTCATACATAGCCCTTAAGGGATTAGGCATATCTTGTTGTGATTGTGGATTCAAAATGTATTCACTTGATTCAAAACACACAAAGGGATTATCCCCAAATCTTTCACCACTTCCAAATGTTCCCATATTAACCAATCCTTATGTTCAAGTCGGGGTTTTCCAACATTTTATGTCCATTGTGTTCACTATCTAAAATTAAACCCCATGCTGTCGGAACAGGAGTTCCATATACATCTTGAGTAGGGAATGAATTTTCATACGCTATTTCCATATCTAATACATTTTGCGAGAAGTTATTATCAATAACCTTCCCATTAGCATCACATTCATTTAATCTCATGCGGTATGGAATGATGCCCCCCGCATCCACAATACCTTTACAAGTCCGACATTCAAAAATTTCGTGGACAAGACCCTGTTCCTCATCAATTCTTTCTGCAATTTTGACTAATGCGTGATAATTGACCGAACTTTCTAATGGGACTGAAAGGGCTTGGTTTGTTTTAGGTAATACCGAATCTTGGACAAGATGTGTGTCAAGATTTGGGCCTTGATAGTCCAAAAAGTCAGTATTAGGGAGTGCATTTGGGGAAAATGAAGGAATTTCAGTCCAACGAGGGTATTCTCTTTTTGTTTTCAAAGTGCTTCCGTTGGTGGGGTCACGATACGAATAGCAAGGTGGAGAATCGTCAATCCACTTTGCTAAAGAATAATCATAATAGGCTTCCCTTGAGCGACCTTCACAAACCACGAAGGTAAAACCTTGATTTGATTCCCCATCTGTTTTTGAACCTAAATTTGCATCAAGATTCTTTTGAAAATCCTCCATCAATTGCTCATTCAATTCTTGGATATTTTCTTCTTCTTGTGCTTCGCCCGCCACATCATTTTGACATTTCATAGTGGATGAGCCACCACCCATTGATATGTCGGGTTGAATAGGGATTTTCCGAAGGTTATTATGTTGGGGCATCGGCAACAACAGTTTGTAATCGGGATTGCCTGTGGATTCAAGATAAAGGGTATAAACGGGCAAACCTTTGAATGTGCCTCCATTTGCTGTTGCTGAAAGGGGTTGTGAATTCATAATCTTCATTCTTTCGGGCCGATAATAAACATTCAACACATCAAAAATGGGTGGATAATCTGTTGCTTGACAACGAGGACATTCATCGGTTGGGCGATTTTGATTGTCTTTCAAAAAGTATTGACTACCTTCGTGATAAAGATTACCATTCCCTCCATCTCTTCCGTTAAAACAAGTCCTCATTTGTTGTTTAGAAATAGCGTAATTCAGTTGAGAAACAGGGTAGGTATTTGTTTTGCTTGCACCTGTTCCTTTGTGAGTGTAGGTCATTTCAATTGAGGGTGTATATGCTTTCATGTCACCCCATGTATTAACTACTGTTCCTTTTGGAACTTGATTGTGAACAAATTTGTAGCCTGTCAATCTTCCTGTTAAAAATTCCTTTCGGTTTTTAGGGTTTGAGATTTTTGTATTTCTCGCTAAAGCACCCGTATTTTCAATTTGATTTTGAGGGTGGTTGTCGTCAGCCGTATATTCACGAACATAATGAGTGGCGTAAGATTCCTCAAGACAACCCACTTTAGAAACATTATTGTGTCCACACGCTTTACAAGAGTCAAAATGACCCGCTACGGATATTCCACATTTTTCACAAGTAGTGACATGATTACAACGATAGCGAACCATAAATAAAAATTTATTCTGTTCATCAGCGAATCCTTGTTTCCATTTTTGAAGCGATACCGAATTAGTCCAATCTTTAGGGGATGAATAATGTCCTGCATCCACCGTTTCCCACATCCAAATAGGGTCATGTCTTGCACAATGAGGGCAAACTAAAATTCCCGATGAGGAAGATTCACCAACGGCCACTTGTTGATAGCCTTTAACGAACTTTCTCATTTTATTGACAATGTTGATGATATTTCCCCTATAATGGGAAATTTGTCTTTCGCTGTTTTCCGTTTCAATTTTTGAAGGCTTCCTTTCGGGTGAAACGAACATAAGATTGAAAATATCTTTCATCAACCTTTGCCCTTGTGATGAATTGAATGGATTCTTCTTGTAGCCCATATTTATTTCCCCCTCATTAAAGCATCCATATCATCGGCAATCAGTTCTAAAAATGCCTCCCCTGCATCTCTATTCATTGGAAGTGTCCCTAATGGGATGAATGTTGAATACGCCATAGCCCACTCAAAAGCGAACATTTGGATAAGAAGGTATTCCCATGAACCTTGTGACGCTATTCTTGCATCTCGGCGTTCTTTAGGCATATAATTCCACCAATAATCCCAAATAGTAATTGATTCATTTCCACATTGAGGGCATAGTGATTGGAAAAGACGGGCTGAAACCCACTTACCGTCAATCTTGTATTCTTTGATAGGCTCAAATTCTTCCGAATTTTCCCTATTATCATAGGTTTTAGTTCCCGAAACCACATATTTATTTCCTGCATTCAAACCTTGAATATCTTTAAGGCATTTAACCTTTCGCCAATTCTCCGCCATACCCTTTGCGACACAATAATTGATAGGTGGATAGTATTGTTCTCCACGACCATGACCGATGTATTTTTGATAAAACGGAGTTATGGCGGTAGGTTGATATTTGTCGGCAGGAGTTCCATTGTCATATTGCCCTACTAATCCGCCTGTGGGTTGATAGCGATTATCTTGTAATTTACCATCTTTCAGTAATTCTCGGTGGGCTTGAAATCCCTTTTCACTATTGCATCTTCGGATAAATTGACCTGCTCGCCAACCGTTTAACATTTCTGTTTTAATTGCCTCTCGTTGAGAGTTTTCAGTCACCGTAGTTCCTGTAATAACTGTCCAATTCACTAAAATGTCCGAAATCGCATTTAACCATTTTCCTTTTTGATAACCTTCAACGGGCAATTCTTGAGATGCACTTTTCCAATACTTTGTATCTTTTCCGGGATGTGCAACAATGTGTCCAAATTCGTGTCCTAAAACGAAAAATGGGGCAGAAGAAGTGTATTTTTCGGGAACTTTGTGGTAATTTCCTGTTCCTGTTTTATTCATTCCACTATCGGTTAAGCATAACATCATTTGGTCTTTTCCGACCTCAATTTGAGCCATGTCAGTTTTACCACCGTGCATTTCCGTTCCAAGAACGAGAGGGATTGTTTCTTGACCATAAATTTGTTGAAGGGTGAGATAAGCATTTCTCATGTTTGCAGGGGCGTTGTGTCCCTTAATAATCTCCGCCATGAGTAATCATTCCCCTAACGACTATTTGAAGGGTGCGGTTAATCCAACGGAAGATTGATTGCCTTCAATGTCTTTTTAACATATACTCGGTAATCCTTCATAGTCATGTTTCCAATATCTTGATACATGAAGGCTTCCCATTGGTCATTTGTTCCCGAATAATAACTCATGTTGTAAGTATCATCCTCATCAAACGGCAATACTTCCCATTCAGTAGGCATTCCATTATCAGTAATTATACCTGCGGAGTTTCTTGTAGGTCGCATACAAGCCGAAGTAATACCAATAAAGAAGCCAACGGTTGCGGCAGAACCTTCTCGGCTGTTATCTCCTTGAATACATCTTAGTGAAAGCCAAAGGCGCAAATCATCATCACCCTTAATGGTTGTGGTCTGTCCATTTGGAAGAGTTAATTCCATTGAACCTTGCACGACACCGAGAGCGTGTGAAGCACGGAAACAAGCATTGAAACCGGACTTCATGGTGGCCTTGTTGTTAGAAACATTACCGCCTTGTGATAGCCATTCATTAAGAAGAACTAATGCTTGGTCTTGGTATTCGTCAAGTGATGAGAAGTTATTGAGAACGCCATATTTGCCGCCCTTATCTCCAATAAGAACTCCACCATTAGAAGCATTACCCGAAAGGGTGGCGAGGACATTCTCTATTGATTCCGAGAATGTATTATCTTCCACAGACTCTCCTTTAAGCGGGATGACAAATTGATGTGTGAATCCGATTTGTTGGTTAGCATCAAAATCAGCACCCGCTACATCAAAGAAATCACTTGTTCCCTTATCACCAAGTTTAACAATCGGTTTTAGATTTTGACCGTTGGTAATCATGCGACCCCATGCACCCATACCATCACCATAAGAAGACCATCGGAACTCATTAGCCTTTGCACCACCAATGGCGGAAGCGAAGGTATCAAAGGATGAGTATTTGCTACCACTTGCTAAATTATAAGGGCCGATTGCATTTCCACTTGTGGGGGCAACCGCCATGAAATTACATGACTTTGGAGTTTTGGTTGCTTTTAATACACTTCCACTAATTGCACTAATCTTAGAATCTGCAAGACCGAGCAATTCTGCCTTGTCATCCGAGAATAACATGGTGTCCGAAGCAATTTCTCCACGAATCTTGATGTATTGTGAGATGGAAACATCGGACATTAACTGTTGCCTTTGGACTTCCACATCAGTTTGTTTTGTTCCTTCTTTTGAAGCAGGTCTTTGTAATCTTTCTTGATAGCGAGATAATTTATCCTTGTAAGAAGTCTTTCTCTTTTGGTTTTCAACAATCATGGTGGCGATTGACCAATGAACAGGAGTAATGGTGCTACTGTTGTTTCGCACAGAACTCTTGATGGAAAGCAAAACATCGGTTTCATACTTCCAAAAAGCATCGGTGGATTCAAGATATGAACGGCAATTTCGGATGAAAGAGTCCCACAAATCCATAAGTGAATTGTTGGTAGCATCACCCATAAGTGAAGGAGTGTTGCGAAGAACATATCCGTTGAGAATAATTTCACGCACGAAATCTTGTTCGTTAGCCACAGGGAAACCTTCACGCATGATACCAATGTCACGGCCTTTGGGGTCTTCTCCTTCTCTTGCAGGGCCGAGTCGGTGTCCAAGACAATAAGGAAGTGCATCAAGAACTTCTTGGCGTGTCACATAGTCTTTCCCACGAAGGAAAGCCATCGCTCTTGTCATCTTAATCAATGAATTGCTGAAACGGAAACCAAGCATACGAGTAATTAAAACAGGTGCTTGTGAAGGCATCCCCGAATCTCCCGAACCAAATTCTTTCCACCAATCAGCGTGAACAGACTCAAATTGACTGTTGGTTGTAGTGGAAATGTCTGCAAGTGGAGATGCAAAAACATCATTTCCGTCTTTGAAAGTGTGATTTCCGCCATAAATTTCAGTTTCAATTCCTTGAATCATCCATCGTTGAGTGAAAAGAACGGATAGCAAAGAAATATCAAGAAGTGCGCCTTCTTCATCCTCGCCCGTTCCCGATGAATTGAAAGGCAAATCACCAATTGTTTTCCAAACAGAACTCAAATTACCGAATCGCATTGGGGCAATAAACCTTTCGTCACCCGCATTAGGCAACATACGCTTAATCAATTGAATTTCGGGTGTTGAGCCTCTTGAACCTGTTGCATATCTTGAAAGCAAAGTATTGAAACGACCACCAAGACTCAAAGTTCCAAAGAGCAATTCCATATCAATTCTGTCCACGAAAGCCAAATCGTTTCCTTTTTGGTGAGGGTTCGTGTCCATCCAAGCGACGAAAGAAGGAGATGTAAAGGTCTGTCCACGATACTCAACAGTCTTTTCAGCAATTAGACCAAGAATAGCGTCTTCAACACCACTACCGCTTCGGTTGGCTTCGTTAAAGAACTTGACAGGTTGTGTCACCACAGGTCGTGGAGTCGGGTCAAAAGAATACGAAGCGACGGTTTGACGAGTCAATGGATTTTCTTCGGTTATTTGTCGGATTTCAACACCATAAAGAATTTCTTCGGCTCGCTTATCGTAGTCAATCTTAGCAATACCACATTCATGTAGCATTTCAGCAGAAATCAAATCCAATTTAGCATCGCTGTTATTACGATTAGAACCGAGTCGGGCATCATAGAAATGGTCTAACAAGAAATTGCGTAGTGCGAAACCTTCGTTGCCTCCCGCATCTGTAAATAGTGGAGTTTGAATAATGTGAGCAAAGCCATTTTTATTAGATACATCGGAAGGAATGGATGCACCATGTTCCGAAAACAAGGCTGAAAGGGTAGTGTAAGTCACCGCATTAGCAGTAATCGTAAAACCAATTCTGTCACCATCCATATCGGGCTTTGATAATAACATTTCAGCGAAGGCTTCGGGTGTCATTGGATGCTTTGCATATCCATTATCGGACTTGCGTTGTAGGAATCGGAAATCGTAAAGATATGCACCCGACTTTCTTGAACCCATAGTCCATTCAGTAAATCTCCAATCTTCCCATTCACGGCGAGTAGGTTCTTGGTTCTTATCGGAATAATCAACGGCATAGGTCATTCCCGCAGGGAAAACAAAGTATTCGTGTGGAGTTCCACCTGCGGAATTTTTCTTAGCAAGATAACGAGGGGCGACATTGAATCCGTATGAATTGGCTAACAAGGTTGCCGCCGAATTGATAACGGTTGTCTTACCTGTTCCGGGAATACCCGAAAGACGACAGGTTGAATCTTTCATTAGCCAAGCACAGAAGAATGCTTCTAATTGCTTAGGGTCATCAAAACCGAAAACCTTTGAAAGTGAATCCATGTGCTTTCGGACATTTCGCAATTGCTCAACCATTACGGAAACATTACCTTCGGTTTGTGATTCCTCAAGTTCCGAAATAATCTGTTGATACAAAATTTCTCCCATATTTTCGGAACTAAAAGGGGTAAAATTACCATTTTGTTTCTCCGGCCCAAAATTAGAACGGCCAATTACAGTTCCAATCTGCATCTCTTCACCCGATGGCGAAATGATTTTGAAAGGTTTGACAGTTCCACTAATAACTTTGAAATCGGTCATATCAATGTCAGCAACCTTAACTCCATCAAGAAGTCCCAATTGCTTCAAACCTGCAACCATTTGACCTCCGATTAGTTCAGCGAGTGGGTCTGCATCATCAACAGGGGCTACGGCATCAGCAATAGGGTTAGAAGGGTTAGAAACCTCATTAACGGGTGGTGGGTTCAAATCGGGGCCATCACCGCTTTCAGCAGGGTTAGAGGGAGTGGAGGGGGTGGATGAGCCGCTTGGCTTTGGTAAAAGGTTAGAGTTTTTCCAAGACCGCATATCCACCGCATAAATCATATTTTTCGGGACTGAAACGACATTCAAATCGCCATCAGCATCATAGGAGAGTTCAACAGTGACAGGGGAGTTTTTACCCTTTGCACCTGCATGAATACGGCGAACATACATCCAATTTTTCTCATCTTGGCCGCCATTCTTGACATATTCGGTGATAAACTCATTTAAGAATTCGGGGGCTTTAGATGTATCGGCAATACTCTTAGCAAGTTCAACATCTCCATTTTCCAAGTATTCAATAATAAGTGATACTGTCCCATTCTTAGGGTCGGCGGAAATCGTGCTAAAAGAATTCCCTCCTTGAAACTTTTGTTTATTCGCAGGTTTGATTCTGTCAAGGGCATCCATCTTTGGTTGAGAAGGAGTGGACTCAATAGCCTTTCCACCTGTTAGTGCATCAATATCATCGTATTCGCTCATCTTTAAGCCTCCTTTGTCAATGGAATAGTAATCAATTTGCTTCCTTTTCCATTAGGATTAGGCACGATAACTTTCATCATAGGTGGATTTAGGGTTGTCCAAGCAATCGCTTTTGTTTGGGGCTTTCCATTAACCATTATAGTCTTGCTTGTATCAATGTCTTGTTCAAGGCGGGTCACTACTTCTTTTGCGTGTGCCTCTTTCGGTGAACCGATACCGACAATCATATTCTTAACCTTGCCCTCAAGCATTTGGTCGGTGAATTGCTTATCTGTTGCTGTAAATAATCCTGTTTCAGCATCGGGGAAGATATAATGCGAACCATCACGGAATTCTAATCGGACTTGCTCAACATTCCCATCTTTAACAACAGGAGTAATAGACTTCAAGACCCTACCTGCGGGCGAATCCATACCACAAGCCACCGTTGTTCCATCATCACCGACACCCATTGGGGCAAGTAATTCTTCGTCACCGGGAAATTGCAGGGAAACAAAATATGATGAGTCGCCACTATGTCGCCCTGTGAAATTGTTAGTGCGCTTGGCTTTGTTTTCCACCGCAACGGTGAAAGAAATATAAGATTTTTTAGTATCAATAGCAGTTAAGGAATCGTAATTTACATCAGCAGTTCGTAAAAATTCCTTATCCAAATCTTTGTCAAAAGTAAATGATTGAGGCGAAAAGTATGTTTTTGCAGAATCTATTGTCCACAAATACATCCCCTTACCATCTTTTTCTAATTGCGGTATCAAATTTTCTAATTCATCGTTCTGTTCACGGAACAAAGTTGCCGTTGTCAAATTATAAGGCTGAACACCTATCATCATGTTGTAAGATTTTTCATAGTAATAACCGTTAGTAGCATTCTTGTCAGCAAATGTCCAAGAAAGATTTGAATTTTTGACTTCTATAATGCTGTCGTCATCCATTTTAACTGATACTAAGTTCTTTTTGCGGTCAATAATAATGGTGGAAACTTTTGTGGTGGGGATAACCATGTTGTAAGAGGGCGCATCGTCACCAAAGTAAAAGGAAAATGTAGGAGTTTCACCAATAGTAAATTTGAAGTAAGTCACAGGGGGTGTATTCCCACCCAACATACCTGTGTCCGAATCTTTATCAGTATTCAAGGAAACAAAAATAGTGAATCCTTTCGTAGTGACATCCATCGGTTCAGTATTGTAAGCCTTCTTAAATTCCCTATCAGTATTGGATGCAGGGAGGCTAACTCCTTTGGAAATAGGATTCATTTTATCAAAGACATTTCCGCCACCCATATTCGTCGGCAATCCTTCTAAAGATGCAAACATTGAGGTCTTCGTCGCCATAAGAATCAATTGATTAACCGACTATCTAATACCTACCTCTTGTAAAGTGGCTATCTTGGAATGTAAATCGCCTATTCTTTAGATATGGCGACCTTCTTCCCTTAAAAATGTGATTATGTCTGCTCGCCCAAACGCATAGACTCGTTCAAACCATGTCAAATTAGAATCCATGAAATTACAAATAGTTTTTAGTTCAGCAAATTTGAAACCATACGGGCGCATCTCATCAATAAGTTCGCCAACAGTAGCATTAGCCCATACTGATAATCCCTTATCCGATAATCCTAAAATGAAATTTTCATCCCACAACATATCACGCACAATAGCGATGTCGGAATTTGTGGTTGCCCGCACAGGAATATAACCGGGATTGAGTGCGATGAAACGATTCATTAAATCAATGTGAGAAGGTAAGTGAACATTACGACACCAAATGAGCCATTGTGGAATCATTTCTGCAACATAGTGTCGCCACACCGCATTAGGCATATCAATCACCGTTGTCGTCTTCAAAATCCACTTCGTAAAGGTCAAAGTTCGGCAAAGAAAAATCACTTACTTTAAGTGGGTCATACTTTTCAGCCGCTTCGGGGACTTCTAAATTATCATAATCAATAATGGGTTCATCTTCAATGAATTCGGAAATATCAATCGGTTCGGATTCCCATTCTTGGTTAGCCTCATTGTTAATCTTCCTTTGTGAATCTGCCTCCATAATTTCATTCATAGAAAGACCTTGACTTGAGGCCAAATCCGAAACATCAACAATGGCGAAAGCATTAGCATTCATGCCCTTAACTTCGGCAAATGTCGTAGGGACTCCTGCATCGGGATTACCAAGTTCCATATTATGAAAATCTGTTCGGACTCCTAAATCATAATTTCCACCTTGCGTTCCTCTATTTACTTTTTCACGAATCGCCATGCCCTCTTGTTTAGCCCATAACTCCACAGCATTCTGTTGAGCATCCAAAGTAGCGGTCAATTCATTATTAACAATATCATACTTCTTTTCGGTGGGGGCCATCGCCCCTTCCGTAGCAAAGAAATTCCCCCAATCCTTAGAATCAAATGAATTCAAATCAAGCGCAGGTGCAGTTGGGGCAACAGGGGCTTGTTCAATAGGTTCTTCGGCTACTGATTCACCCACTATGAATAAATCCTCATCGTCGTCACTAAAGAGGGAGGCATCGGTAGTTCCTTGTGACTCCTTAATGCGTTCAAGAAATTCAAGGTCTGTGGATTCTAATTCGGCTCTCCTTCCCGAAATGAATTCTGCCGCACCTTTGATAACAGGGGCAACATCACGAATAACTTCAAAAGCATTCGTAGCCTGTTCCACTCTCGGAGATGCGGTCACGGTTTCTCCCACACCATATTTGTCAAGGAGGGAAAGCAAAGGAACGAGCATTTTTTCAGCCATTTCGGGGTCAAGATTTAATTTGCGAGCAAAGTCACCAATTTCATCGCCACCCGTCAATAATTCAACAATGTTTTTACCCTTTTTTGGCTTTTCCTCTTTTTTCGGTTCTTGTTTGGGCAATTCATCACGCTGAATTAAGTCCGAATAATCGGAACGAGCATCGGGGCGAAAATGTTCCTCAAATGAAATCTTTTGATATGTGTTATCGGTATCATCCATACGCTTCACTTGTTGTCCTTAGTATCTAATCGTTCTCTTAATTCTTGAATCCAATAAGTGTGAAATTGAGCATCTTTCTTATCTAATTCAATACTTTGTAATTCGGCTACGGAATCTTCAATCATTTTTGCGAGGCGCATGACATTAGAACGGTGAGCGACTGTATTTCCACTCCCTGCGGATTGGATAAACTCGCAATAATGGTTAATAATTCTCCTTAAATCCCTTTCTCGTTTTTTAGGACTCGCCTTTAGAACTTCAAAAAGAAATCTATGATTAAGCAATTTTGTCATATCTTTGTATGAGAATTTATCAAGTGCCTTAAACAAACTTTTGTAAGAATTTTCTAATTTTTTCGTAGGTGAAATGTTCACCCGTTGAACGAAAGCGTTAAATTGGTCGTAAGCAAGGTCTTCTTTTGAGTTAGACAACATCTGTCTAAAATTGGCGATGATTTCGGGATTAAGTTCCATTTTTACCACTTCAATAATGCGGGCCGTTATTGCCGTTGAAGTTTGATAGGAACGAAGCATCCAAATTCAATCGGCTATCAAATTGACGAACCGCATCGGCGGCTTTCTTTTCAGTTTCCATATCTTTTGCTTGCTTCTTGACTGTCTTTTCGGTTTCGGCCATTGATGCTTCAAGTGCGCCAAAGCGTTCTTCCATTTCAGTAATCTTGCCTTTGTAATGATAAGCCGTAGCACCTACTCCTGTCAATCCTCCAACAACCATACCTGCTAAGAATCCCATTCCCTTCTTTCCTAAAGGCTCTCCTTCGGCGTTCTTGGCTACTGCTTCCGAATATCCTTCCGAAGACATACCACGCTTTCGGACTTCCTTTAGAAGTGCCTTAATATCAGCCGAGAAGGATTCAAACTCTTCGGCATTAGCAACTTTAGAAGTCACCATTGATTCCATAACATCAAGCAATTCGGCATCATCTAATGAATCTGCGGAAACATTCTTTTTCAAAGCAATAGATGGGGCATCAATTCCAATTTCTTCGGCGGCAAATACCAATAATTCGGATAATGACCCATTATTAGTCCTATTTTGTTGTGCTGATGAAACTTCCGAAGCCTGTTGTGACACGATATATTCATTGACTTTCTTCATACCACGAATGCCTTTTCCTCTTTGAAACAAAATATATTTACCATGTCCGTTAGATTCACAAAGACCCACGAATTCATTAAGATTAGGACACTCATCCCATTCTTGAAGGTTTGTAGTTCCCGATTTGGCCGCACCTTTACGGTAGCATCGCACGAAGAACATGAACAACCATTGTCGGTCTTGTTATCTAAAGGTTCATCAATTTGGAGGTGATTTTGACCACGAATTTGAAGCCCTATTGAAAAACATAACAGGTAATCCCATTGTATTGTAATATCCTTTCATGGCGACAAAACTACTTTGAGGACATTTGATTTCCTTCCATGACAGTTTCCCATTGTCATTAGTCCATGAAATAATTCGCTCTAAGACAGGGTTTAATTGAATTGAATTATAATCGCCAACCATCATCTTTTGAGGAATGTATTCCACAACGATACTACGACCCTTCATAGTTAATACTGATATTTTCTGCTATTTAGGCTTTTCTATGACCAAACGGAAGAAATTGCCGCATAAACATCATCCACACTTTCGGGATTCAAGCCTTCAAGGGCTGTCAAAGTTTCAGCAATCTGTGACATTTTAAGTTTTACGACCTTTTGCGGTAATGACCACGAATCGGCTTTAGCCATCAAATCCTTATTACGAGAATTTTTTAAGTATCTATTCCATCCGAGCAAATCAAGCCTCCACTTTTTACCGGCTCTCCTTTCATTTGATTGAGCATGACAAAACATTGGGCGATTTCTAAGAATACCTACAACCTCACGACTTGTGTATCTTCGTGGATAATTATTAACAACATATTCCGAAATTTGGGTGGAATAACCGTAGCCATCGTGGTCAAGCATATAATCCACAATGATAAAAACCAAAGTTTCGGTCATGTCAAGGGGGCGAGATGCGGTCACTTTAGCGGCCTCATTCTTCGCTGTCTGCATTCTCTTCCACCAATCGTGCGTCACGAACAGCCGCCGCCTTTTCACGATAGATTCGCTCTTGTTCGGTTTCATCGGGTAAGCCGAGTGCATCACGAACCATAGAATCCATTTGTTTTTGGAAAAGGTCTTTCGCTTCTTGCTTGTCCATCCCATCTTCCTTAATCCACTTCTTGATTGTAGCAACACGATTCTGTTCAAACTCAATGGTTTTAACCATTAACTGAATCTCATCGGAAAGAACGGGGGATTCCAAAGGAGGACTGTCAAATAATATCTTCACTTCTGCTCGCATAGCGACCTCATCGTGAGTGGAAACAGGAACGAATTCCTCAAGGTCGTCATCAAGGTGCGTGTGTCGCCCACCAACCTTTGAACAATATGCTTCTGCATCAATGCGGGACACATAAATTCCGAGTCGGGGCCAATATCTCATTTCTTCTGCGGGGTGCATGATATTACTATTGTGGAAACTTGTATCTAAACCTTCATTTCATTTTGGGCATTGAATAAACTTTTTTACCTTCAATCATGGCTTCCACGACCTTCATACCATCTATGGTTTCACCAATACCCTCAACCATCCAAATAAGATTTTCTTGATAGGCTTGTAGTTCAAAAACCATAGCCATTTCTCGTTTTTCCTGTTCACTCAACATGATATTTCACCCAATCACCCGATTTGCGCCCATCCTTCCATTCCCATAATTGAGAGGTTGGTAGTCCCCTTAAGACTCTTACCTCATCCCCTTTCAATCTCCAATCATCTTCTAATCCAAACGCAACCATCTCACGCCGATAATTCAACGCATCTTCATCATCCACCTCCACAGGTGTTGGGGGGTTCATATTCTTAGGGGAAATGATGGCGTGGATTCCTGTCTGCGAAGCAGAAATCCGATAATAGACATCATAATTCGGAAAATCTTGCGATAACTTGGTTAAACCATCTTGCACAAGATTGTCTTTAAGACTGACAGAATCCCAATCAAAGGTTAGACGCATCATTCTTGTTCCTTGTCGGACTCACTATTTGAATAATGCGCTACCAACAAATCTTGAATAGAGCCATTCCAACGCCAAAGAATCCACCTTACGAAGTATAGAACCAATGCTGATTCCATAATAAATAATACTGTGATGACTGATAGCCACCAAACCAAAACATCCATCAAATCATCCCTTTAGAACCCCATACGAGGGTTGAGAGTTTAGCCAAAGCAGGTAATCCCATTGGCTCAAACGGAACATGAGTGATTCCCACTAAACGAACTTGATATTCGGAGGCGAGAGAACGATAGCGTTCTAAGTAAGGTTGTTGAATTTGGAATCTCCGATGCGTCATGGCGGCGGCAGGGTTCTCTTCCACCGTCGCCCAAATCTCTTCTCCAAAATCGGGAACGATTTGATTAACAAGTAAATGTTTAACAGGTAATTCTATTTGCGTCAAGAATTTAATCGTGCGGAAACATTCTTGATACCCCGCTTCGGATGCGATGGAAACTAAGTTAATAGAACAATCATCCGTTCTCAACATTTTCTTAAAGGTTTCAATGCGTTCACAAATCTCTTCTAACTCTTTGACCACTTTGGCCGTTTCGGATTTCTTACGGAAAACGAAACCTTTCAAATTTTCTATCTTCGCTTTCATGCGGAGTATTCTAAGGATAAATCCACGAATAGCATCGGGGGCAGTTAGCATTTTCAATGTATGTCCCGTAGGTGCAGTATCAAAAACCACAACATCATAAGTTTCATCAGTCATTAAAGTGTAAATCATTTCCATCCCAAAGTATTCTTCCATACCCGGAAATCCCGCCATATCGCCCAAAATTTCGGGGTCAAAACCCGGCACATTGGCGGTCAATTTTAACATACCTGCATTCATTCGTTCTAAAAATTCTTTCGCTTGAGTTTCTGCATTGATATTTAGTCCCCAAAGATTTTTAGCAATTTCTGTGGGCTTAAATCCAATCTTCTGTCCGATAACATCGTCTGTTGAATGGGCAGGGTCGGAAGAAACGAGGATTGTCTTCTTACCTTGCGAAGCATGATGAACCGCAGTAGTGGCTGAAATCGTGGATTTACCCACACCACCTTTTCCTGTAAAAAGGATGAGCATAGATTATCTATGGGGGTGTTGGGTATCTAATCCTTCTCTTCAAAGACGGATTTCCATTTAGGCTTCCTGCTAACAAGCGACAACAAAAAACACATTATGACCACTCCAACGAGAAATCATGTCCAAAATTTAATTCCTCTTCTATCTCTTCGTAGCCACGAATGACAAGTTTAACAGACTCTATGGGTTCATCTAACAACGAATGTAATTTAGAACAGTTCGCCGCAAATTTGAGGGCGTAGTCGCCTCTTGGCTCTAATTCAGTAATCTGCATAACGAAACCATGTTCACCAATCGGGCCTTCATAAACCATTTCACTTCCAAACGATATAGAGATTGAACAAAGATGCGAAAGGGGACTGTCGGTAGCATTGATTTCAATGTTCTTTAACATAAATTCGGAAGATATGGGAACTTCCATTGGTGTGCAAATGTCATCTAAGCACATCGGAATTTCCATCTCGGTTTCAATTTCACACCGCATTCATACCTCTTTTCTTCTTTCTCATATCTAAGATTTTGTATAGAATGCTCATTAGATTGCCTAAATGTGGAATCTCGTTTCCCACTTGTGAAAACTACCGCTACCCAATTCGTTGTCATCAATTTTCAAACACTTCGTCAAAGTAGGATTTGGATTGAGGGGAATATCCACCCTTTCTTTGTCTTTCAAGCATTTCCTCTTCGGGTGTAGGTGGGCGTGACTGTGGAATATAATTTTTCATAAATTCTTGAACTTCCTTGTCTTCAAAGTCAGTATTAAGGACTTCTAACTTGTCAAGACCATACGCCGACACTTGCTTCTTTCGCTTTCTAACTCTTCCTTGCCGTTCTGCATCTTGCATCATTTGACTAAATTCATCTTGTTGTTGGCGCATCCACATTTCAATTTCCTCTTGCTTGATGTTTAAATCGCCCGAATTGATAATCTTTCTTTTGAACCATTCAACGGCATCAATTGATACTTTCATTCCTCGCTCACGGAGTTTAGTAGCAATTACGGCATCTGCACCATCAAAGAGAATGTAGTCCACCCAAACAAACGCTTGGCGACCTGTGGAACCATTGATATTAAAAACGGAGATGGTGGAGGGATTGTAAGATATTGTTGCAGGGTCAGTTCCCGCAACACAACCTGCCGATTGTGTAGGGAATGTCCGTGTCCCACCACTTGTTGTCGGCTTTGCATAAATTTGTTGCGGAACATCTTGGGGATAATTGTCATAAGAAAGACTACCTTGTTGCTTAAAATCAAATGGTAAGGTTGGGTCTGTGACACCAAAAATAATGATACCGTCAAGATTATTTGTCATCGGGAATGATTTCCAAATTAAATTATTGTAAGAAGTAGGTGCATTTCCAAAGTTCTTTGTTTGGTCAAGATATGCAGAACCAAATTTTGCTGAATCAGTAAATGTCGCTGTGACTGAAACCAAACTCGCCGTTTGATTTGCTTGAACATTACTGAAATTACTAAACAAGAAAATCCATTGGTCACGGTCATTATCCCATGATGCACCTAACGCAATTCGTGAATCGGAATTTGGGTCTGTAAGAATTTTACTGTTGAATGTCACTCCCCTGTTTTGGAAAGCATTTGAGTAAGTATGAACGGGCGCATAATTGGGATTATCAACGGCATAAGTGGGATTTTTGACCCATCCCCCTCCCGAATCTGCAACAAAAACTACGGGTAATCCGCCTCCACCCCTTGAATCTTCTTTCCAACCCATCGCACCAACAGCCTCACTTGAAGTCGCACCCATTTGCGATATAGCGTTTTCAACGGGGTCATAGTCCTCACCCTCAATAGGCTCAAGCCCTAATCTTGGAAAGTTATTACGGACTCCCACAGCCTCACCATTTCGGGAGTTGAAAACATTGGTGGGTGGGTCGCCGGAAAATGAGAATGTTTCACTAATTCTATTCATGGCCTCATTTACATTTTTCGCCCCCAATTCTTCTTGCGGTGTGAAGGTTCTTGTTTGTGTGCATTTGGCTGTCCATTTATTAGGCATATCAATTGGAATCGTTTCGGTAGTCGTATTGTTAAGCCTTAAACCATTAAATGCTATTGGTTCTATTGGAAGTGCCTCTTCAAACGGTGAAAATTCACTAACAAATATCCCTGCCCCGATTGTGCCGTCAGCGTATTTAATTCCGTTGCAGAAAAAATAGAAAAAAGGTTGTCTTTGCGAAGGGTTAAATCCACTCGTATAATCATTTCCCACTTGCTCGTAAGGGGCGGTGACAAATGCAAAGTAAGAATCTGTTAATCCCTCCCAATTAGCGGCGAGAGCATCAGTTTTGACAAGATTGGTAATATAGGATGGTGTTTTAATTGCAGGTTCAGTCGCACCTAACGCAATTGCTTTAAAAGATAGTCCGGCAGTAAATAAATTCATAAATGGGGCTTGGACTATTGAACCACAAGCCCCTGCGAATGGTGAGGGATATGGTCTTTCCGCCACACTCAAAATATCCCAAGCCATAGGTAATACCATTGGATAGGATTTGGCTTGAGGTGATGCACCCGATGGGTCATCAGTCCCGACCCAACAATCTCCACCTACAATACAAGGAGTTTGTGTTGCTACGATAGAAAAACCATAAGCAGTTAGTTGTGAAGAATAGGCTTGAATATCCACAAAACGCTTCGGATAATAATTCCAAAATGAAGCCGTAGTGTCACTTGCTATCGTATCACCTGTGCATACATTTGTCCCATTAGGTAGCCATCCATCTTTATACACTTCATAGTTATAAACCCCGCCTTGACCGCCTCTCTCATCTGCCCCCACAGAACAAATGTCTTTAATATCTGCTGTCCTCCACACCCTCGTAGCAGGTGAGTTAGGGCCACTGTAAAGAGTATCGTTTGCCGTCGCATTCCAAGCAATTTTTATTGTCATGTTCGCCCTTGAATTGAATTCTGTGAATCCTGCATTTCCACCAACAACAGCATAAGAACTTGAATCTAACTGTTCTGCAACACCTGTGGGGATATTTTCGGAAAAAATCCCACGATTTGCGGAATTATATCCTGTATCTGTTGGATAATAAGGACAACCAAACACCCCCGCCATTCCGAAAGCAATCCTATCAACATTCGTGTAGGGAATCCCTTGAGCCACAGGGTCGGATATTCCTTGTGTTCCACCCAACCACAAAATGATACTGTAAGCATCCACATCAAGACCTCCGCCGGGTGCGGGTGCTACGCCCACATCACTTGCCCCCCTCAAAACATCCACAGTATAAAGTCCCACATCATCCATATTTGCAGTTGTTGTTGAATTTGTGGAGGGAAGTATATCGTAAGGCATTCGCATAGGCAATATGCCCGCACCCGAAGCCGCACCAAGACCAAACAAGTTCGCATTACCATCATTATCAAAAGGGATAAGAACATTATCGGAAAACCCACGATACATGAAAAGAAAACCATCCCATGCTAAACCGTGATTTCCCGAACCATAAAGGTCAAGGAATGTTGCTTTGTAAGAACCCACCATAGCGTAGTAGCCATTACAAAATGTGATGTCACGGATAATAAATTCTCCTGTCGGGAAAATACCTTGACAAGTCTGTTTAGCCGTGCCTTTTTTACCACACCAACGATATACCCATCCATTGTTAAACAAATCATCATCTCCAATCACCATTTCTTGAACAAAGAAATCAGTTCCCCTCGTCGGGTTGCCGCCCATTTGAACTTTACCCTCTTGAACCTCTTGAGGTAAGTTCACAAAATACTTTGACAAACCTTCTGTGAGGTTCGGATTCGGTGTGGTTTCTAAATTAAAAGCAAGACCCATAAAAATACCTCAAGGAACTTCTGCGAATGTAAAACTTTTAATTGGTTTTGCAGGAAACTTATCTGTTGCATCAATCAAACCATTAGAAACGAAGTATTTCATATCCCAATCCGTATCGGGTGGAATCTCAATATCCCAATCGGAAGCGAAAGCAGGGCCATACTTGGTAGTGACGGGGTAAGGTGCGGCAGAACCCGACAATCCTTGACCGGGCCTCCCATCGGGGTCAAGAAAATAACTTGTGACTCCAATTTGAAAATTAAGATAGCCACCCGGCACCCAATCGTTGCCCGTTCCGTAAAATCCGGGCGTTGAGCCAAAGTATTTTATGACGAGATATTCGGTGGGCTTCGTGCGTAATCGGGCTTTTAGGGTAGCATTTCCGAATCCCGATGTAAAAATAGATTGTGGCTTAGTCAATTCTTCCAAACGCTTCGCAGGTAATTGACCTAAATCCGCAATTTCCCATTGATAGGCTTGCCTACGGACTGACATAGAATATCTTTGTCGGTATTGCTATCTAAACGATGGCTTCATTCTTTGTAAAATGTTCTATTCAAAAAACATATAAAATGGAAACATCAAGACATCAATAATGAATTTTAACAATCCAACGAAAAGTTCAATTATTCCTTTCATTGTTCCAATTCGTCAAGAATACCGTCGCCATCGTCGTCATTGTCTAAGTAATTATCTAATCCGTCATTGTCCGAATCAAATTGACCTGTTGCATCGTTGCCGTCATTCTGTTCAAACCAATCGGATAATCCATCATTATCATCGTCTAAATCCGAAGCATCCCAAATGTTATCATTGTCGTGGTCGTATCGGTAAGAAGACCATGCGCCGCCAACTTCATCAACATCAAGAATGTTATCGTTGTCGTCATCGGTATCATTACCGTCATTCAAACCGTCATTGTCATGGTCACGCATAGCGGAAGAACCATTTTCATAAAAGTCTTTGTAATTGTCAATTCCGTCGTTATCAATGTCCAAATCAAAGCGGTCTTGAATGCCGTCATTGTCGTGGTCATAAATGTCGGTATTATCGTTGCCGTCATTAACTTCTTCATCATCGTTAAGTCCATCGCCATCATCATCGTTATCTTCGGCATCATCTATGCCGTCATTATCGTGGTCATTAGGCGAATCATCCACTAAATCGGGGATTCCGTCGTTATCATCATCTGTATCTAAATCGTCGGGGATGCCGTCACCATCATTGTCGTTTTCACCGTTCTGCTCTTGGTTATCCAATTGCTGACCCTGTTGGGTGTCCGATTGAGAACCTTGTTGTCCTTGTTGGCCGTTTTGAGTCTGTCCTTGTTGTTGTTGGCTTTGCCCATTTTGGTTTTGACCATTCTGTTCTTCGGCTTGTTGCTCGGATTGCTGACCACCTTGCTGACCGCCTTGCTGTTGTTGGCCTTGTCCATTGTCTTGTTGTTGGCCTTGTTGTCCATCTTGACCCGATTGACCCGATTGACCTTGTTGGCCGCTTTGCTGTCCTTGCTGACCTGCTTGACCCTGTTGGCCTTGATTACCTTGTTGTCCTTGTTGTCCTTG
>TARA_B110000196_G_scaffold38980_1_pt1 | contig 26593 bp, 21 predicted proteins | sample TARA_B110000196 | Tara Oceans TARA_B110000196 (sample SAMEA4397072) | marine metagenome | biome: Polar Biome; feature: [MES] marine water layer (ENVO:01000295) within the mesopelagic zone...; material: water (ENVO:00002006), including particulate matter (ENVO:01000060) such as...... | reverse complement strand
CCTTGTGGCAGAGTATAAGACCATAGAGTGTCCCTTATAGACCTATCTTGATACTCAACCAAAGCAGCTTTGCGATCAGAGCTACTAATAATCAAAACCTCTTTTTGACCATCACCATCAAGATCGTAAAGGCCGCTAGTTTGATTTAGCTGCCCACTAAACACAATCTGTGTGCCCAGGATACACGTCAATATGTATCCATAGATACTAATAATATTATTATTTTCCCGCATCATAATACTTTCTGTCTATCAAGATAATTCCGTCAAGACGTGACTGTTTATTGGGAGAGTATTGAAATAAACTCCCTTACCCCGTTTACTTAATCAAAAAATATAGGTTAAAGATGAGCTTTTTCCAAGAAAAAGCCTTAAAATTAGTTTTCCTGTTTTTTCCCTATATTATAGCTATATATTTTCTTTTGTATTTGAATGATAGTACATAAATTGTTTGGATTATCAAATACATGCGGAGACGTCTTATATCGTGAAAAAAGTATTACTTTATATATCAATTTCATTGTCAACATTATTGGCTCAGTTTGATCTCTATCCAGTTACAGATTTTTTTGGTGGTGGGATTGGCTATAGCCCTATGTATATCAATATAGATAAACTACCAGCAACAGACCTACTGGAAAATATTGGACTAGACCCGACAAAGTTTGATAACCCCTTTGTAGTCCATGGTGGAGAGGGCTTTGCTCACATGACGGGCAAATGGCGCATCGGTGGTTACGCAGGGACCGGGAGCTCTAGCATAAGTAGTGTCATTGGTGATCTGAAAATTTGGACAGATGCTGATACTAACGGTCTTGTTGATGCAGCTGAGCTGTTAGCAGCAGAAGACTACACTGGTTCTAATGCCCCTACTATCGAAGCTAAACTTTCTATCTCTCTTGGTGCCGGTTCTGTTGAATATATTATGCCGATATTTCAAGATCTTGAAATTTCTGCAGGGGCTTTAATGGGTCTGGGGAGACTTAATGTATCAATAGACCAATATGCGGCTAATCCATCTTGGGAAAAATTATTTTCTTTTGCGTATGGTGATACATCAATAATGATTGATGGTGAAGAAACTAATATAACCTATCTATATGAAGAAGATGATGGTCGAACTGATCCGCCATTATTTGCAAAAAAAGCTTCAGGTGTCATGTCAGACCTAAGCGGAACTTTTTTCAACTTCCAGCCTTATGTTGCCGTTAAATGGCAGCTACTTGATAGAGTTGGACTGCGTATTAGTGTCGGATTTAATAAGGGCACAATTGGGCAGGGTCGCTGGAAACTAAATGGTAGATATTTAATTGGTGACTCTGAAGAGTATACTCTTCAAGGCGTTTCCTTCAGAACCATGTTATATCTAGGTCTTTAATAATTTCTTTTACCTTTTCTTAACTACTTATTAATGCTTAAAACAAAAATTCTTCGCCTGTGGCCCTTGGCGACCTCTGCAATATTTGGGTTTTTATTGGCTTTTTTAATATTTATGCCAGAGGCTTATTCTAAGAACAGAAGTATTTACAAAATATTAAAAGATAAGATTGTTGTTATGCAGCAAATCATTTCCTATGTGGATCACTTCTACTTTGATATAGTGGATATGGATAAAATAATGGATGGTGCTTTTCATGGCCTAATGGAGGAACTAGACCCTCACTCAACCTATATCCCTGCTAAAGAGCAAGAAAACATTGAAGAATTATTTCGTGGTAATTTTCAAGGTATTGGCATTGAGTTTGATATCCTTCATGGATATATCACAGTAATATCACCGGTCCCCGATAGTCCATCAGACCACGTCGGCCTACAATCAGGAGATAGAATTATAGCAATTAATGGTGATGATGCATATAAAATAACTAAAGATAAGGTCATAAAAACCCTTAGGGGTAAAAAAGGGACCCCTGTTGATGTCACAATACAAAGGATAGGACTTAAGGACCCATTCGATGTCACTATTATTCGAGATGATATTCCAATTTATAGTGTTGGTGCCGCTACTATGATTGATAATGAAACAGGGTATATACTATTAAGAAGGTTTTCTGCTACCACCAATAAAGAAGTAAAAAAAGCTATAGAAAAACTAGATAAACTAAATTTTAAAAAATTAATTTTTGACCTAAGGGGAAATAGCGGTGGATATTTAGAACAAGCAGCTGCCGTATCAAATATATTTATATCAACACGCGACACACTAGTCTACACAAAAGGAAAAATTTCTGATGCTAATCAAGCTTTTATTTCCGATCCTGAAAAAGGCAGAAATGATTTTTCACTCATTGTTTTAATTAACAGAGGATCAGCAAGTGCAAGTGAAATCGTATCTGGAGCAGTTCAAGATCTTGACAGAGGGCTTATAGTCGGGGAAACAAGTTTTGGTAAAGGGTTGGTACAACGACAACTACCTTTAGAAGGTGGATCAGCTATAAGAATAACTATGGCAAGGTACTATACCCCTAGTGGGAGATTAATTCAAAGACCCTATAAAGAAGGCGATGACCTAACATATTATAAAGAACTATATGCAAAAGATAGAGAAACAAAATTAGATAGCTTGAAACAATTGAGACCAAAATATAAAACAAGACAGGGGCGAACAGTTTATGGTGGTGGTGGTATTACTCCTGATATATATATCCCTTATAAAAGTAAATTAACAAAAGAAACACAAAAGTTATTGAGAAATCCAGAGCGCCCAATATTTAATTTTTCATCTACCTATGCAACGGCAAATAACTTAGGGATAAAAGACTTTAATATCTTTAAACAAAAATGGCAGGTGAGTCAGGCTGTATACTCTCAGTTTCTTGATTATTTAGACAGTGATTCTATTTCATTTAACCCAGACTCCTTATTAAAAGATCAATCTTTTATCTATAACAGAATCAAAAGTGAGATGGCTGGTTCAATTTGGGGTAAAGATGAATCTGCCAGCATTAGACTTTCTCTTGATAACCAAGTTTCTGAGGCATTAAAATATTTTAATGAAGCTGATGCTTTCTTGGGATACCGTAATTAAATTACAGGCTTATATATAAATTGAAAGCTTATATAAATTTTTACAGATCAATTAATAATTTTATAATTATGGAGGTAATAAATGGTTGATTTTTTTATTCAGGGTGGTGGCTTTATGTGGCCCATACTTATTGCTTTACTTTTTGGATTAGCAATAATTGGGGAAAGAGCATATTCTTTGGTTAATTCAATATCAAACACTGACCAGTTCTTTGAAGATGTAAAAAGCACATTTGATAACACTGGAAAAGAGCAAGCGATAGAACTTTGTGAAAATACTTCGGGACCAGTAGCCTCTATTTTCTATGCAGGTCTATCAAAAATGGAAAAAACTAAAGAAGAAATTGAGAAAGCAGTTCAAAATGCTGGCGGACTTGAAATGGCATTCTTAGAAAAAAATATGATATGGATAAACTCTGTAATCACTATAGCTCCAATGCTTGGTTTTACAGGCACAGTTGTTGGTATGATTAAAGCATTTGAGGATATTAAGATGGCTAACGATATCTCTCCAGCTGTTGTTGCTGGTGGTATATCTCAAGCATTATTAACCACAGCTTTTGGGCTTATTGTCGCGATGATAATGCAGGTAGCACAAAACTTCTTTGTTTCTATGATTGATAAACTGATTCTAGATATGGAAGAACAATCAATTAAGATTGTAGACTACCTCCATCGCTCAAAATAATAATAATATAAATGATCAGAAACCGGCGATTTAAAGGTGGTGAGATTCCCACTGGCTCTATGGCAGATATTGCTTTTTTGTTATTGGTTTTTTTTCTTGTAACCACAACAATAGATACTGATAAAGGGTTAGGAATCGTTCTACCTCCAGCAGGCGATGTTGAGATTGAAATTCAAAAAAAGAATATTTTAAACTGTCTTATTAATTCACAAGGCAGGGTTCTATTAGATGAAGAGCCAACAGATGTTGAACAAATTGGACGTATTGTAAAAAAGCGGTTAGGTCAAAACCCTCTTCTTATAGTATCAGTAAAATCACACCCAAAAACTCCCTACTCTGACTATGTTAGAGTTATTGATCAATTAAAAATCGCTAATGCAAAAAAAATATCTATAGCTAATTCAAACTAATGAAATTCGCTCGTAAAACAAAAATATCAAGTGAAATACCAACATCATCTATGCCTGATATCATTTTTATGCTTTTGATATTTTTCATGGTAACCACTGTGCTCCGTGAATATTCAGGGTTACCAGTAAACATTCCAAAAGCTGAAAAAATTGAAAAATTGAAAGGTAAGCGCCACACTGCACATATTTGGGTATCGAAAGAAGGTCTTGTTTCAATAAATGATAGACTGTTTGCAGTTGAAGATGTTGCAAAAATAATGTATGATAAGCGGGTATCTGATCCACAGATTGTCGTATCTCTGAAAGCAGATGAAGAAGCAAAAATGGGGTTGATATCCTCTATACATGAAGAATTAAGAGAAGCAGATGCTTTAAAACTTAATTATTCTACAAAAACCCTTGTCAAGTAATGCGATTTAATACTAATCCACTTAAGGGCGAATATCCAATTAGTGTAAGATTAGCAGGGCTGATTGGAATACTAAGCTTAATCCTAATTTTTCTTATATTTCCTAAATTTGTTAATGATTCTGAATTTGGCGGGGTTGATCAAATCGTAATCGAGAATATTGATATTCCACAGACTCAGCAAATAGATAATACTCCTCCCCCAGCAAGACCTTCTATACCCGTCCCAACAGATGATGAAGATATTGCAGATGATGTTACTTTAGATGATCTTGACTTTGATGATTTTGAGGCATGGGACGCACCAGCAGCACCTAGCGGACCTAAAGTAAAATTTATTCCATATGATGACCCGCCACAGCCAATCAGTGCGATCAGGCCTATATATCCAGAAATTGCTCAGGAAGCCGGAATTGAAGGGGTCGTAGTTGTACAAGCATTTATAGATAATAGAGGTAGAGTAAAGGAAACATTAATCCTTAAAGGAATACCGAATACGGGTCTAGATGAAGCAGCCATGGAAGCAATACGAAAAACAAGGTTCCGACCTGCTAAGCAAAGAGAAAGAGCTGTTGGGGTCTGGATTTCAATCCCGGTTAATTTTAGACTAAAATAAATACGGTATTTTCTAACCTTTTATGTTAGCTCTATGATACTCCCAATTCATTTTTCTTATATATTCTAAAGATATTTCTTTTGGGCATTCAGCTTCACAGGCCCCTGTATTTGTACAATGACCAAATCCTTCTTCGTCCATCTGGTCAATCATAGAAATAACTCTCTTATCTCTTTCTGGTTGACCCTGTGGTAAAGTAGCTAGCTGAGATACTTTAGCAGCTACAAATAAACTAGCTGAAGCATTTTTACAGGCAGCCACGCAAGCACCGCATCCTATACAAGCCGCTGCATCAAACGCGTATAGAGCATCTTCTTGTCCAATTGGAATTGCATTCCCATCTGGAGCGCTGCCGGTATTAACAGAAATATATCCTCCGGATTGTATAATTCTATCAAAAGGAGTTCTGTCAACGACTAAATCTTTTATTACTGGAAACGGTTTAGCTCTCCATGGCTCTATGGTTATACTATCTCCATCACTAAAATGATACATATGTAACTGACATGTAGTGGTGCCCTTTAAGGGCCCATGGGGTTTCCCATTAATAACCATTGAGCAGCTTCCACATATCCCCTCACGGCAATCATGATCAAAAGCTATCGGCTCTTCTTTACTAGAAATTAATCGTTCATTAAGAACATCTAACATTTCTAAAAATGACATGTGTTCATTCAGTCCTTCAACTTCATAGTCAACAAACTTTCCAGGATATTTCGGCCCTTTTTGACGCCAGATTTTTAATTTTATAGATAAATTTCGCATATTTTTATTTATAGCTTCTTTGGGTTGGTTTTACCACTTCGAAGTTTAGATCCTCTTTATGTCGCGTAGGCTCACTATCCTTCCCATTAAATTCCCAGGCAGAAACAAAAGTATAATTCTCATCATCTCTAAGAGCCTCACCATCAGGCGTTTGATGCTCTTCTCTAAAATGACCCCCACATGATTCATTCCTATCTAAAGCGTCACGTACCATTAATTCTCCTAGCTCAATGAAATCTGCTACTCTACCTGCTTTTTCTAACTCAGTATTTAAATCATCAGACACTCCAGGAACAAAAACGTTTTTCCAAAAATGTTTTCTTAATTCCTTAATTTGAATAATTGCGCTCTCTAAGTCGTTTTTGTTACGAGACATTCCACAATTATCCCACATAATTTTCCCGAGATCTCGGTGGAAACTTTCTACAGATTTTTTACCTTTTATATTAATTAATTTTTCATTCCTTGAGCGGACTTCATTCTCTGCTTCAACAAAAAACTCATGCTCAGTAGAAATAGGCTTAGTTCTTATTTCATTAGAAAGATATTCCCCTATTGTGTAAGGAAGAACAAAATAACCATCTGCCAATCCTTGCATCAATGCTGAAGCACCTAGGCGGTTAGAGCCATGATCAGAAAAATTGCACTCTCCAATTGCATATAATCCGGGAACTGTCGTCATAAGGTTATAGTCAACCCAAAGCCCCCCCATTGTATAATGCACTGCTGGATAAATTCGCATTGGAGTCTTATACGGGTTATCTTCCGTGATCTTGTTGTACATTTGAAACAAATTCCCGTAGCGTGATCTAACGGTATCCTCACCTAATCTATTAATAGCATCTTCGAAATCTAAATAAACTGCCATTTTTGTAGAACCAACGCCGTAACCTTCATCACATCTCTCCTTGGCAGCTCTAGAAGCAATATCTCTGGGAACTAAGTTTCCAAAAGCAGGATATTTCCTCTCTAAATAGTAATCTCTTTCATTTTCGGGTATATCCTTCGGTACTCTGCTATCACCTTTTTTCGCAGGGACCCATATACGGCCATCATTTCGCAAAGACTCAGACATCAGTGTAAGTTTAGACTGATAGTCTCCAGATACGGGTATGCAGGTAGGGTGTATTTGCGTAAAGCATGGGTTCCCAAACATCGCTCCTTTTTTATGTGCTTTCCAGGCGGCTGTGACATTACTCCCCATTGCATTTGTAGATAAATAGAAAACATTACCATATCCACCAGTAGCCAATACGACCGCATGACCAAAATGGCGCTCATATTCTCCCGTAAGTAGGTTTCTTGCAATTATTCCACGGGCCTTACCATCTATCATTACGATATCAAGCATCTCATGGCGGTTATACATTTTAACAGTCCCCTTACTAATCTGCCTACTGAGCGCACTATAAGCCCCTAAAAGAAGCTGTTGTCCAGTCTGCCCTCTTGCATAGAAGGTTCTAGACACCTGAACACCACCAAAAGATCTATTATCAAGTGTACCACCATATTCACGGGCGAAAGGAACACCCTGAGCAACGCATTGATCAATAATATTAGAACTTACATCCGCCAACCTATAAACATTTGCTTCACGGGAACGATAATCTCCTCCCTTAATAGTATCATAGAATAATCTGTAGATACTGTCACCATCATTCTGATAGTTTTTCGCAGCATTTATCCCGCCCTGGGCTGCAATAGAGTGTGCTCTTCGAGGACTATCTTGAAAACAAAAAGCCTTTATATTGTACCCCATTTCAGCCATAGAAGCAGCAACTGATGCCCCAGCTAGGCCTGTACCTATAACAATAACATCAATATTTTTCTTATTTGATGGACTGACTAAAGGAACTTTTGATTTATAGTCTAACCACTTATTGGCTAATTCACCTAGTGGGATTTTACTATCTAACATATGTGGCTATTGGTATAGTCGCAAAGATCAAAGGAATAATAATAGCTAGGCCTTTTCCAGCAACGTTAATGGTGCGTTTATATTTCATGCTATTTAACCCAAGAGTCTGAAATACGGATTCAACTCCATGATAAAGATGTAAACCTAAAAACCCCATGGATAGAACATAAAATGCAGAGTAAAAAATATTTTTAAATGCCATAATAGTAACAGTGTGAAGATCTTTATTTCCCCATTTATCTAATCCGATATCGCCAAAATGCATTTCATACCAAAAACTTTTTAGATGTATGATAATAAATATTAATAATAACGTGCCTAAAAGTGCCATATTTCTTGATGGCCATGAACTATTGGTATAGCCACCATCAGCAAGATATTTTACTGGCCTAGCTGATTTTGATTTAATTGTGAGTGCAATAGTCAACACCGTATGTAAAATAATAGAAAAATATGTAAAGTATGATAGACCAATTACTGCTGGATTTGTGGTCATAAATAAAGCATAGGCATTAAATTGTTTTTGGCCTAATTCTCCAGGTATGAACAACTGTAAGTTCCCGGCTAGGTGTCCAATTAAAAACAAAATTAAAAATCCTCCAGTTATAGCAGCTAAAGCTTTTCGGAAAATCTTTGATTTAATGTATAGCCCCATATTGTTCATTCGATTAAAGAGTATTTATTTGACTTCTTTAATATTGAAAATTAACCTTATTTATCCTTCGTTTCACAAAACAAATCACTAAAAATAAATTCTTCTAATGATTTTCCTGAAGCAATAAACTCATTTTGCGTTTGAACACATAGAGATCCTTTTTTAAGAATGTTTTGAAAAAATTCTGAAAAGTATTTTGCCTCATTGTAATCTCTTTTTTGTAAACCTTCTACAGCAATTTCACCAACCCAACTAACCCAATCAAAATATTTTCTTTTATTCGGTCCAATCTGATTTATATCTAATCCAAGGGCTACATTGTTCCAAAGTAACCTTTCTTTTGGGGTCCACTTCGCGAATTCATTAATTAACCGTTTTCGAATGGGGCTCTGAGTTAATAATCCAGTAAGGAATGCAACTGGAGCAAGTATATGCTTAAATGGAAGACAGTCAATATCTCGAATTTCGACTAAAGATTTAAGACGAACATTAGTAAAAATCTGATGAAGAGCAGCTTGTATATCTTCCTTTCTTAGTTTTCCTGCAATTAGTTTTTTTTTTAACTGTTTTCCTAGTAATAAATCAGTATCCTGAATTTGCAAGTCATCATCTAATTGAAATATGCCGGGTACTCTAGCAACAAACTCAACATATAAATCTATAAGGTTATCTGATTTATCAATATTATGATCAAATAAACTCCTGCATCTATTACTATCTGTATTTTCCCAAATTTGATTACGAAGGTTTTTATCCCCAACTGACTCGCCTAATTGAAACGGACTATTTGAAAAAAGATATGCTGATATTGGGTGTATACAATCTGAAATAAACATAATCTCCTCCGCATCTTTTTCATCTATTATATCATAGTTCACCTGAATACTAGAAGTATTTCTCATCATCCACTTACCAAGGACACCATTTTTCTCCATATTTGAATTCATTAATTGATATTTTTTATGCTCTATTAAATCTATACTATCAGGATCATGAAAAGGATCAACTCCCATATATAATGGGATTAGATCTCTTTTTTTCAAAACACCATCAATTAATTTTTTATAATTATAAAGTGATTTTTCTAAGTTTCTGATATTAGAAAATGGTGGACTAGACCATTCAATTTGACCTCCAGGTTCTATTGAGTAGACACCATTAGTTTTTTTAGATGTATCATTTAATTCATTTAAAAGATCAATTGCAGAATAATTATTTAATGAATTAACTGGGATTCTTTTAAAATTTTTTGTAAAAATAAAGCATTCAACTTCTATACCGATTTTTCTATCATTTTTGTCAACCGTTTGGGACAATATATGTGATTTGATTTTTTTATTAATATTCACGATTGATTATAAATTATACAGTTTTATAATAAATTTTAATAAGTATTAACTGTGAATTGAATTATAAATATGACACTATTTATAATTTGAAGCGAGGTTTTTTTGATATTACTTTGGCTGAAAATACCTAAATACTAATACGTTACGCAACACCCCAAGCGAGTAAATAAAAGAATGTCATAACAACCGGGAACCCAACTAACCAGCCTCCATCTTTCTTCTTAACAGGTAAAGAAGGCCCAACATAGTCAAATCTCATTTCAGATCTTGCAATTTTCCCACCTTCCACATATAATGTTTCCGTCCCGAATATTTGATTATGTAGCATTGGATCGTTGGAGACATAGTCTATCGTTCCCGTGTTTAAATACATTAAATATTGTGGGGAAAAACCACTGACCTGATGCCAACCTGGTTCTACCCGGATAGGTATTTTTAATGGCGTATGGCCGACATACCTACCATCAATATATATAGGTACACCATCTAGATTAGCCTCTACTCTTATTGCTGATTGCCCCAATAAAAGTTCATCATTATCCTTCCGGTTTCTATACTTACCTATTTTATTTTTAGAAATTGATACAAATGGCAGTTTTTGCCACCATGATGTTCTAGGGACTTTTACAATCCTTCCATCGAGCTTATCTTGAATAATAGAATGCTCTGCCAGCTCTTCAATAAGTTGACCTTTTGAAGACTCTAGGTTATCAAATAATTGGGCTTTATCATCATTTTCTTTAGCCGCAGTTATTTTATCCCAAAGACTAAGATCGCTTGCCTCGTCTTGTGTGATAGTTAAGTCTTCCCACTCAGTTATTTCCTGCCCTGTTTTTTCTTCAATGAAATATTCATCTACTGTGTTTATCTCCGGATTATTATCTTCAGCAATTCCATCACTCCATGTTGCTGCATCATTATCATTAAAGCTGTTCGAATATTCTGAGAAATAATCATCTATTGATGATTCGTATTTCTTATTCTCTACGCCAGATTTTAGAACCGTATTTACCTCATTTGGATGATTTGTGTGATAAAGTTTACCTTTATATCTAAATATCGCATTTGCACCAAGTTCTTCTCGCGCTTGGTTAAACGCTGCCTGAAAACTTGTGTTATATACAGGAAACCCCTCTTGGGCTATCTCTGAAAAAATAGATTTACCATCATTATCAATGTGTCGCTTCAGGTTAGCATGTTGGTCATTTTTCATTTCGGTATGAATAAAAACTACCGCAGATGAAGAATTTTTAGAGTTAATTATATCATACCAATGAATTTTTTTAGTTAATAGTACAGCAATTTGAACAGATTCATCAAAGCTATCTATAACTAACTCTTTGATTAAATTGTTAGGATCGGACTTCGGTTTAATATTATTGTGATATTTTACTCCTAGTAATGTTATATAAAGCCAGTTCCTATCTGATTTCCAACCAATGATATTATCATCAGGGATAGGCTCAGAGTATTCGATACTTAGCATAAGCCCATTGCTCTTAGGGTCATACTTGATATCCTCAAGTGTAGACGCCACTGCACCTGATACAATCAGGGACGCAACTAGACTGATATGTTTTATTTTTTGTAACATACTGGACTCCGCTATAAACCAATATTAAAACAATATTTATTCTAATGTCAACAATAAAATGAGATTACTTATATTGCTAATATATAGTAACTTAGAAGAATTATACTGACATAACACATTACTTTAAGTGATAATAATTAAAGGTTTTAATATATTTTGCTTGTTACAAATTCATTAAATATTTTTATAAAGCTATAATTGAAAAATCATATCCATTTATTTAAAAAAAATTTCTAGTTTAAATCAGAAAAAGTTGTAATTAGATGAAGCGAATAAATCAAATACTGTTTTTGTCCATATCCATCAGTTCCTTTCTGATTGGGGCAACAAAAACAATTAAGACCTATACTATTTCTCGGAACTTTGGGACAGAGACCAGAGAACTAACCCATTCTATATTTGTTCGATATAATCAAAAAAATCAGTTGCTAGACAGTACTCTATACATACACAACATACCTTTATCTGAAAAATACAGTTATATCGATTTTAACGATAGGAAATCTCTCAAAAAACTAAATGGGGTCGAGCGGATTATGCATTTCAAGTATGAATATAATCTTGAGGGGCACCTTGTTTCGAAGTTTCTATATGGAAACAATGATGATTCATTAAAATGGCTTGAGTTCTACAAATATTTTAGTAATGGTGAGCTTTGGAAAATTATCAGGTTTGACCCATCAAAAATAAACCCGGAAAATAAAATTGATTCTAATTTGCCTCAATCAAATAATATGCCATGGGGGGAAACCTTTTCTTACAATACATCTGGATCCATAAAAGAACATAAAGAATTTTATAAGGGAGTTATTCTTGAATCGACTATTTATGAGACAGACAGTAGTGGAGCGCTAATAATTAAGTCTGAAAATTTTGACCCATCCATTATGAGAAAATCAACCTATTCATATAGTAATAATGGTCAACTATATGAAAAAATTAATTCTAGACGAGGCTTTTCGATTGGATCTGAAAATTATGAATACGATATTTATCAAAGGCCTATACAGATCAATTATTTTAACCTAGATGGTAATAAGGAAAAAACTTCTACCTATATCTATAACGATGAACAAAATAGAGAAACAAATATTATTACAGACCCATCAAAAAAATTAATACGTAGAATTGAAATTCGAAAAAATAGTAAAAATAAAAAAATTATTGAAGCCACCTTTGATAGTAAGAGTCGATTAATTCAAAAAAAAACTATAGGCTATGATACCATGGGAAGACTATCAAGAATTCATGATTACGACATGTTAAAACCAGGGGAAAATGGAAACCCAATACTAATTAACATTATTACATATGAATATGATTAAATTCGATCGAGTTTTTTCAATGACAAAAAGTTTCAGGAGGCAGAATGAAAGTCATTGATATAAAAAGTGCAATAATCGGAGTTATGATAACTCTTCTTGTTTTATCAGTATTTGGTTTTCGGCCAAAGACTGATGAGCTGGGACATCTCGTGGTAAAAAGTATTACCATTGAAGATGATAGAGGTGTTGTGATGGGCTATATGGGTAATGGCTATATGCAGACATATAACACTTTTGGAGAGCCCACTCTCTTTGTAGGTACCGGTAAAGACGGAGGGGGTTATCTGAGAGCATATAATGGTGAGGGTGACGAATCAGCATATGTAGGAACAGGAAGAATGGGCGGAGGTTATATACGAACCTATAATAATTCTGGAAGAGAAACTTCATACCTAGGAACTGGATCTGATAATTCTGGCCAGCTACGTATATATGATAAGCAGGGTGAAACCCGATCATATCTTGGAGATGGGTATCTACAGGCTTACAATCAATTTGGAGAGAGAACTATTTTCCTTGGTACAGGAACAAATGGTGGCGGATATCTCCGGACATATAATTTTAGTGGCCAAGAAAGTATCTATGTTGGCACAGGAGCGGATAGCTCTGGTCAGATAAGAATCTATGATAATTCTGGAGAAACAGGGTCATTTTTAGGTAGTGGATATTTTCGTACATATAATAGATTTGGTAAAATGACTACCTTTATTGGTAATGCCACTGATGGCGGTGGATATCTACGAACTAATAATAAATTTGAGACTGAAACAGCTTTTCTTGGTACAAATAACGCCAATGAAGGTCTTATAAATCTAAATGATAAATTCGGGCAAAGTTTCTGGATAAGGCTGAATAAGAAAAATTAAATTTTTTATTCATTTTTTGACTTTATGACTTTGTTGACTTAAATTTCTGATACAAAAGGAATCCGAGGGGGGTTAAATCTTTATTTGCCTTTCTTCCATTTGTCTAAAAAACTATGTATATAAATAACAATAAACAGTTGTTAGCTGCTATTGCCATGCTATCTGCAGTCTGGTCTCAGAATGACGGCCTAGTTATTACCAAATATGATAATGATGGTGTCAAAACAAAGGGGAATTATGTTAGCGGTGTTCGCAATGGTGACTGGGCTGAATACTATCAAGGAATTTGGTGGTATGACTATGGCGAAGATGGAGAAGCCAACACAAAGGACACCCTAGAGAGTAATAATAGATGGGACTCTGTAGAGGTAGTCATTCCTGATTTTAAACCAAAATTTAAAGTTCAAGGATCCTATTTAAATGGCAACAGAGATGGGACCTGGACAGAATACTATGAAAACCGAAAAAGAAAAAATGAACTTAATTATTCTAATGGAAAATTTAATGGGCTTCAATCATACTGGAATGAAAATGGGAATAAAATAGAAGAAAAAAATTATGTTAATGGGAAACAAGAAGGCCTATGGACAAAATTTTATGAAGAGACAGGGATAAAAAAGGAGGAAACCTATTATAAAGATGGCGTTCAGCAAGGATTATGGGCCGAATGGTTTAAAGATGGCCAGAAAAAAAGAGAGAGAAATTTTTCTAATGGAGAAAGAGACAGTATCTGGACCACTTGGTATGACAATGGAAATAAAAAATTGCAGGCTACTTACGCAAATGGAAAACTCAACGAAAAATACACAAGCTGGTATGCAGGTGGAATAATTAAAGAAAAAGATGGTGATTATTTAAATAATAAAAAACATAATAAGTGGACTTATTGGTCAAATAACGGCCAAAAAATTGAGGAAATTAGCTTCGATAATGGAGTGCAGAGCGGAGCTCATATCAAATGGTTCAGCGATAAAGCCGACCAGCATAAGAAATTCCATGTTAACTATAAAGATGGAGAAAAACAGGGGTCATGGCATTATTGGTACAACACCGGAACAGACTCACTACAATCTAGTTATAATGAAGGGGAAAAAGATGGAGACTGGATCTGGTGGAGGAAAAACGGACTAAAAGAGCGAGAGGGACACTATAAAAACGAAACAAAGCATGGCATTTGGACAGTTTGGAATGATTCAACCGGAAATGCATACCATAAGCTTCATAAAGAAACATTTATCAATGGCAAGATAGATGGGGAAATAACAAAATGGTATAAAGAAGGGACTTTGGACAGACAAGGTATCATGAGGGATAATGAAAAAGAGGGAGAGTGGACATACTGGGAAAGAGATGGCAGAAGATGGCTTAAGTTTAATTATGGGGATGGCCTCGAACGTGTCAAACTTGGTGAAATCGAAGAGAGAGATGGAATAACATATAAAATTGGTAAGTATGAGCCTTACAATGGCATTGTAGAAGAAACTGGTGGAAAAAGAGGCTACAAGCTTCTAGGTAAATTTTTAGATGGAAAAAGAGATGGTAGTTGGGTACAATGGTATGACAATGGGCAGGTTGAAGTTCAGGGAGAATATTACCGCGGTAAAAAACATGGTGAATGGTCTCTCTGGTACAATAATGGGAAAGCAAAAGAGCAAGGAACCTTTGATTTTGGTAAGATAGATAGTCTATACAAATATTGGTATGATAACGGGCACCTTAAAGAAGAGCAAAGATATAAAAAAGGATTACCACATGGAAGGTGGACAGAGTGGTACAAGGAAGACCCTACACTTAAGTATGTCGAAAATGGAAACTGGCAGTATAAAGATGGCGTTTACAAAGATGAAAATAATGAACTGTGGAGCTGGTGGTGGTATCTAAATGATAATAAGCGAAAAGAGGGATACTACATTGAGGCACTAAAAGAAGGTGCGTGGGTGTATTGGTATGAAACCGGAGTCAAAAGTAGCGAAGGAACCTTCAATAAAGACCAACGGTCTGGTTTATGGCTTTACTATAATGAGGATGGTACAGTTACTCAAGAATTCACGTATGCAAATGGAGTTTTAAATGGAAGAGAAACTAAATGGGTTGTTTCTGCTTCAGATACTCTTGGGAAAGAGTATGAGAAATTTTACAAAGATGGGGTGCTTAATGGCCCGGCCACTAATTGGGTCAATGGTTTTAGATCTAAAATGATCACCTATAAACAGGAAAGACCAAATGGCCCTTGGGTGAATTGGTATCCTGAGAGCGATCAAATTAAGGAGCAAGGTTTTCATAAAAACAAAATAAGAGACGGACTCACAACATACTATTATGAAAATGGAAGAAAACAAAAAGAGGGTCATCTAGCTGCAAATTCTGAAAAGAAATTGGCAAAGCCTGAGGATATCTGGACCTATTGGAATGTTGATGGGCAAGTAGATTTTACTTTTGACTATGGAAAAGACCTTGAACACGTAAAATTTAATCAGCTAAGTAAAATGGGTGCAAATGAGTTACTATACAAGCAAGATGATAATTCAACTCCATTCACAGGTGTTATAGCAGATGAGAATAAAGATGAAGAATATATTTTTCTTGGAAGAACATTAAATGGTAAAAAAGACGGGCCCTGGATTAGATGGTATAAAAATAAAAAGGTTCCGGAAGTTGTACTCATAGATATCCCCGATCCACAACCAAAAGGAACCTGGAGTGGCGGAAAAGAAGAAATTGGCGCCTGGAAAAATGGTAAAAAACATGGCTTGTGGACCACTTACTATGCAAACCAACAAGTAAAAGATATTGGGACCTATGAAAATGGCGTATACAATGGTAAGTGGGCCTTCTACTATGAAAATGGGAATAAAGAAAAAGGGGGAACACTCAAGGATGGAAATGCGCACGATTTATGGACTTTCTATAATGAAAAGGGAGAAAAAACCCAAGAAGGACTATTCAGTGAGGGTGTTAAAAATGGTAAATGGGTAGCATATTTTGAAGACCGGAAACTTACCGAGGGTGAATATAAACATGGGAAAAAGGATGGCACCTGGACAAGCTGGTGGGATTATGAAAAAACACGCAAAGAAATGCAAGGCACCTACAAAAATGGAAAAATGGTCGATAAGTGGTATTTTTATAACAACAAAGGTAATCTAAAAGAAATTAGATACTTCTCCCCTGTTTTTTAATTCTAGTTCTTAATATTATCTTGCCAAGATTTAGTTATGTTTTTGTGAGATATATTATTAAGAACTCCTCCTCCCCAAATAAAAGTAAGGATGAATTATTATTTTCTATTACGAAAATAACATTATTATTATCTTTCTTTTTACTATCTCTATTTAACTGCAGTAAAAAAGAAATAATATCCGAGACAATAACTGAAACTATTTTTGTAACAAAAAAGGATGCTTTTTTGTATGGTGATTTGTTAGAGAAAAATATTATTGATGAAATACCAGCATTTATAAAAATAAAAACAAAAGAAAAAACAATACTGAAGAGTAAATCAAATAATGATAAGATATACTACAAAACAAAGTTTAATGGAAATCAAGGTTGGGTAGAATCTATATATCTAGCTAATATAAAAAATAATGTCCAATCTATTGAAAACAAGAAAATAACTACAAAGCTTTCAGAGAGAAAAAAGACAACCCCTGTTAAACCAAAACTGGATCGTAAACCATTTACTAATAAATATAATAATAAAAACAATGATGGTAAATATTTTGTGCAGATTGCATCATTTAAAAACAAGATAAATGCTAAGAAACTTATTGATAAGATTAAATCATCTGGAATCACATCATACCTAGAAAAAATAAACACAGTTAATGGAAACTTTTTCCGAGTAAAAACCAATGCCTATGAAAATAAAAATATTGCTATTAATATTTTAGCATCTTTAAAAACCAAACACCCCTCTTTAAGGCCAATAATAAAACCGCTCATAAAACAAGACAAAGCAATAACAGAACAAAAGATTAATAACAAAGATGGGAAAACTGAATACTACACCATTCAGATAAGTTCTTTAAAGGACAAAAATTCTGCAGAAAAATTAGCAAAAAAAATGACAACCTCCGGTTACCCATCAAAAGTATCTGAGGCGTGGATTAATGGAAAAACCTGGTTTAGAGTTCAGCATGGCGAATATAAAATGATTTCTGTAGCAAAGCAGATATCAAATAAAATAAAAAATGAGTTTAAATTTGATCCGTGGATATCAAATATTTACAAGTAATTATTTATTAAATACGTGCAGTATCCTCCTAGCTTCTCAAAAATATAAAAAAGAAAGAACAATGAAATGAAGTATGTATACAATTTTGGTGATGGTAAAGCAGATGGTAAAGCAGATATGAAAAATTTACTGGGTGGCAAAGGCGCAAACCTAGCGGAGATGAATTTATTAAACATCCCCGTACCTCCTGGCTTCACACTTACGACAGAGGTCTGCACCGAATATTATAAAAGCGATAAGACTTTTCCAGAGAGTCTGAATCAAGAGGCCAAGGACTCTCTTTCTATTGTTGAAAATATAATGGGCGCAAAATTTGGTGATGAGAGCAACCCTTTGCTGCTTTCGGTTCGATCTGGAGCCAGGCAGTCGATGCCAGGAATGATGGAAACAGTTTTAAATGTAGGACTAACTAGTAAAACAATTCCTGGTTTAATCACTAAAACAAACAACCCAAGATTTGTTTATGATGCTTACCGAAGACTTATAACAATGTATGCAGATGTTGTAATGGAAAAAGCAGGGGAAATTGAACCAAAAGAAGGTGAGGGCATTAGACAAAAACTGGAGCACCATCTAACTTCTTATAAAAAAAAACATAGCCTACAAAATGACACCGACCTATCTGAAGATGATTGGATTATTATTATAAATGTTTTTAAAAAAGAAATTAAAGTCACGCTTGGGAAAGATTTCCCAGATGACCATTATTCACAACTGTGGGGAGGAATTGAAGCTGTTTTTAAAAGCTGGAATGGCGGTAGGGCAATCAGTTATAGAAAAATAGAAAATATTCCTGAAGAATGGGGTACAGCTGTAAACGTTCAGACAATGGTATTTGGAAATACAGGAGAAGAGTCGGCTACTGGTGTTGCTTTTACAAGAAACCCAGCTACTGGTGAAAATAAGTTTTTTGGTGAGTGGCTTACAAATGCTCAAGGTGAAGATGTTGTGGCGGGCCTCCGCACTCCTAACCCATTGAATAAAGACACAAAAACAGAAGGCACTAAAGAATTACCATCTCTAGAAGAGTCAATGCCCAGTATCTATAATGAGCTATATGATATTAGAACAAGGCTCGAAAAACACTACTCAGACATGCAGGATATTGAATTTACAATTCAAGATGGAAAACTATGGATGCTACAAACTAGATCAGGAAAACGTACTGGTGTTGCCGCAATAAAAATAGCTGTTGATATGGTAAATGAAAAAATGATTGATAAAAAAACAGGGCTGATGAGGGTTAACCCAAATCAGCTTGATGAGTTGTTACATCCTATGTTAGACACAGAAAGTGAACATAAAGCTACAATATTAGCGAGAGGTCTCCCTGCTGGTCCCGGTGGAGCAAAAGGAAAAGCTGTTTTTACAGCCGATGACGCTGAACTCTGGCATTCTAAAGGTGAAAAAGTAATCCTTATTAGAGAAGAAACTTCACCAGAGGATGTTCATGGAATGCATGCGGCAGAGGCAATCTTAACAGCAAGAGGCGGCATGACTTCCCACGCAGCCCTCGTCGCTAGAGGATGGGGGAAATGCTGCATCGTTGGATGTAATGAACTAAATATATCTACTGTTGAAAAAGAAGTGCGTGTAGGTGACACTGTAATAAAAGAAGGTGAATGGATCACCCTGAATGGGACACTTGGCAACGTGTACATGGGACAATTAAATCTTATCCCCTCTGACCCTGATACAAACCTTGAATATAAAAAATTGATGGAATGGGCAGATGAAACTCGAAAACTAAAAATACGAACAAATGCTGAAAGCCCGGATGATGCTAAACAAGCGATTAAATTCGGAGCAGAGGGTATTGGTCTCTGTAGAACAGAACATATGTTTTTTGATGATACGCGTATTCTTGCAATGAGAAAAATGATCCTTGCTGAAAACGAAAATGATAGAAGGTCAGCTGTAATGGGCCTTTTACCATTTCAGAAAGAAGATTTCAAAGGAATATTAAAAACAATGGAAGGTAAACCAGTCACAATTAGGCTGCTTGATCCACCGCTTCATGAGTTCATTACATTGAATGAAGAACAAATAAACGAATTGGCATCTAGTCTAGGTATTGATAGAACTATTGTGGTACAAAGAATTAACAGTCTCCATGAGCTAAATCCTATGCTAGGACATCGCGGCTGCAGGCTTGGTATCGCATACCCAGAAATAACAGAAATGCAAGCAAGAGCAATTTTAGAAGCAACTGCAGAACTAACTAAAGAAGGTATTAATATTCTTCCTGAGATAATGATCCCTCTAGTTGGGACAGTAACTGAATACACAAACCAAGAAAGTATTATTAGAAAAGTTGCAGAAGATATTGAGAAACAATATAGCCTGACTTTAAAATATCTAGTGGGAACAATGATTGAACTACCTCGGGCATGCCTAACAGCTGATGAGATTGCTCAGCACGCTGAGTTTTTTAGTTTTGGAACAAATGATTTAACCCAGACAACATATGGTTTCAGCCGTGATGATATTGGATCTTTTTTACCTGATTATTTAGACAGAAATATCTTATCTGAAGACCCTTTTCAAAGTCTGGATGTTAATGGTGTTGGGAAATTGGTTTCTATGGCAGTGAAGTTAGGAAGAGATATTAATTCTTCGCTTAAAATAGGTATATGTGGTGAACACGGAGGTGATCCAAATTCTATACATTTTTGTAAAAACAATGGTTTAGACTATGTTAGTTGCTCACCATATCGTGTTCCAATAGCCAGGCTTTCTGCTGCTCAAGCAGAATTAACTTAGAATAATAATAAAGCCCCACCAAATGGTGGGGCTTTATTAAAATAGTTAAATTGTTACAGAAAACTATTCGACCATTTCTCCGCCACCCATCATATCAGCAAGATTAAATGCACCATCTTTTTCCATTTGCTTAGCTTGTGACACAATTATCTTTCTTGCATCATCAACCTCCCGTTTAGGCTTTGGTCCTTCAACCGGCTCAAACATAGCCTGCTTCTTTTGTGGTAGATTACCAACTACTCTGTCAATAATTTCTTGCTCTACGCCTTTCATGGCCATAGCTAAGGCATCAAGCTCAACACTATTCATTAGGTCACGTAGAATCCCATCTGGAAAGTTAGCTAGTATATCCTCGAAAGTAAGAACAAGTATTTTTACATCTTTGTAAAGCTCTGTATTTTCATTTTGTAATGTCTGCATATATCTCTGACCTTCATCTGCGTCCATCTCACCTATCAAATCGGCTATCTCTTTTGCTCCACCTCTTGAAAACTCAACAGGCTTAGGCAAGTAAGATCCTTTTTCTTTAAGCTTGCCAGCAACCTCTACAATCGCCTCAAGAGGTATATCCTGTAAGCTACCTAGTTCAATAAGTGTTTTCCCTTTTTCTTCAGGCTTCATTCGCTCAAGTATTTTCATTCTTTTTTCAGCATCTAACTGTGCTAAAGCAATAGCAACTACTGGAACATCTTCATTTGCTAAGAGCGCAATAAGCTGTTCATCTGTCATCTCAGTTAAAAACTGAAATGGTTTTATTGGTCCCTCTTCTTCATCGCTACCATCTTCTTGAAACTGCTCACTGAGAAACCCAAAATAGAACTCTTCCATTATTCGTCTTTTCAATGTAAAGGAAACTTTATCCATTTCACGAATTGTAGCACGTATTTTTCTAATCTCTGTACGAGAAATTCCTTGTATTAAAGATATCGCCAAACTCTCTCCTAACACAGTAAAGAGAATGGCTACTTTGTGAAGCCCTGATAGGCGGTTATAATCAGTAATCATATCTTAACCTCTATTCCTATTTTTCTTTCTCTTCAGCTTCTTCAGCCTCACTATCCCCAGATTCCTCTGGCTCTGCTGGTGGTGCTGGCTCAGGCTGTTCAAGCCACTCTTTCACAATAGTAGTTGTCCGGTCAGGTTGTCCAACACTCATTGAAACAACAGACTTACGAATATCATTGATTTCACTACGGACGACATCAGGATCATCATCACTCAAAGCTGGCGGTGAACTTTCGTTGTCTTTATCACTATTGCTTTCAGTGGCTGCTACCTGCTCAGGCTGAGGCTGAGGCTGAGGTGCAGCTGCTGTTTCTTCTTTTTTTTCTTTTTTAGCCTCTTTCTTTCTAGGCCTAGGTCTTCTAGGTGGAGGAGGCATCATCCATGGAGGGATAGGTGCTTGTCGGTTATTATTTCGTAACATAATAAATATTAGGGCAACTAGTAAGAGGAATACTAAGACACCTAGTCCAATTAGAATTATTACAGTATTGCCACTTTCTTTTTCCATGTCTTCATGAAGCCTATCCAATTCCTCTTGAACATTATCGAGTTCACGAATTTTATCAGAAATTTCTTTCTCACGTTCTTCTTTTTGGCGCTCTCTATCTGCCATCTCATTCTGTATCTTTCGCTTTGCCACCACCTCTTCTTCTTTGGATTTACTAGAGACTGCAACCCGTAAAGACTTGGCTAAATCATCGAGCTCACCACTTAGATTAGCATAGCGGAGAGAGTCTAGTCTTTCTTGTTTACTAATACTTTTAAGACTGTCTCTACGATCTGAAGACATCAACATTAACCTAAGCGCTATAATTTCATCATTAAGCTTTTTTAATTTCAATGAGTCTCTAAGTAACATTTCTTTTTTCTCTTGCGCATAGGCTTTGTTTTTTGCCTGCTGCTCAAGCTGTGATATCTGCCCCTCAAAAAACTTGCGGTCTTCTTCTCTTCTTGAAGATTCTTCATCTCTATAACGAGTTAACTCATCTTTCCATGTCGCATCCTGGCTGTTTTCTTCAAACTCTCGTTTTTGTTCTAAACTTTCAATCTTCTCCGCAATATTTTTTAACATTATCTGCTCTGCTGATCTCTGATCACGTTTTTCTCTGAAGCTTGCGGTCATAATCGTAAGCTTATCTCCTCTATTGCGGTCAAATTTTGAGGAAGCCATTGTTAGTTGACGAATATTTTCAATTAGCTCTGGCGCAGCACCTTCTTGCAGGATCAGACTAATATACATTTTCTTTACTTCTGCTCTGGACGGACGTGTTCTTGATAATACTTTATCTACACGAGGCTGTGTTATTTCAGTTTCTGAACTAGTTACCTGAATAGGATTTTTTGTGTCAACCGATATAATTGGTGGAGCAGGTTTTCCAGATTTTTTCGATTTTTTATTTGATTTCGTAAAATCCATTTCAAATCCCGGGATAGGTAATCCAACAGAATAGGATGATTTCTCAACATTTTCTTCGACATCAATAGATTGTTGTAGGCTGGATAAAGATTTCCCCGCATCATCAGTTTCAAGTGGCTTTAATTCAGCTATTTTTTGACCCCCTCTTTCAGCAAGGACAGTTATCTGCTCTTCGACCTCATCGCTAATCTCAAGATCAACATCGACATTAATGACATACTTATTATTGTCAACAATCTTAGAAAGAGCATCCCGCACTCTCTCTCTAATGTTATTTTCAACCATAAGCTTTTGTGCAAGATACCCCGATCCCTGGCCTACTAGTAGTCCGGCTAGCGATAAAAACACAAGCTTCTTTATTATAGATTTAAATAGTTCTTTCATAAAATACTCCTCGGTATGTATTTACTCCTCATAGCTTGTTGCTGACCGCCCCTTACCATGATGTGGCGGGTTTAAGAAAGTTATCTGAATTCTTCTATTAAGTGATTTCATTTTTTCAGTCTTATTTAAATCTAATACTGTAGGCAATACAACGCCTGTCTTAGTCGTTATCGGATCATTCCATGTTAGCGTAAGCGGGTTCCACATTGGGTTTGCCTTTTTAACACTATCGAGTCCATGAGGTGCCCAAGGCCCGTATCCAGCTGCTAAAAGTCGTGGCGCGGGAATACCTTTTTCAATCATATATCTAACAACACTGGCTCCGCGGGCAGCTGAAAGCTCCCAGTTGGTAGCAAAATTCTTTCTCCATTTTTTTGGCATTCTATCTGAGTCAGAGTGTCCCGCGACCTCAACCTGGAAAGGACTGTTTTGAATTTTTGGAATTATTTCTTCATCTAAAAGTCCTTTAAGCTCATCTTTCATTGATGCTTTACCTATTGGGAATGCATAGTCACCTTTAATATTTACAATCAACCCTTTGGAGCTAGTTTGAATATCAATAGGCGGGTCACCCTTAGGACTTTCTTTTTTCATTTCCTCGATAGTTTCTTCTATCTCTTTTTTCATTTCAGCTAGGTTTTTTATTGGCTCAAACTCACCCTCTAATTCAGCTTTTCCAGATGATTTTATTTTACTCCCAAGAGATTTTCCTTCAGAGTTGGACATTTCCTGTAGTTTAACGGGGTCCATAGTAGAAATCGCTGCAAGAAGAACAAAAAATGCAAAAAGAAGGGTCATCATATCTGCAAAAGTACCAAACCATCCAGGCAGACCTTCTTCTACAGAGTTAGCACCATCTGCATACCCTTTTTTGTAACCATTTTTAAATTCTGGACCAGCCATATAAAAATATTATCCTTCGGTTTTCCACTCACCAGGAGGGATAAATGAATTTAATTTTTCTCTAACGATTAACGGATGTTTTCTCTGATGAATAAGCCTTGTCGCCTCAACTAAAAGAGCTGCTGACATAGAAGTCTGAGTTGTTTTATTTCCCATTTTATCTGCCATTGGAAGAAAGAATAGATTTGCAAAAACAGCTCCATAAAGTGTGGTAATCAAAGCAGCAGCCATACCTCCACCAAGATTATCTGCACCACCTTCACCACCAAATCCTGCTAGCATAAGTACCAGACCAATGAGTGTCCCGACCATACCCCAAGCTGGTGCTAAATCTCCCATTGATTTTAACATTGATTTTTGTACGTTCTCTCTTTTTTCCCTGTACTCAATCCTGGTTTCCATGATCTCTGTGAGTTCTTCAAGAGAGTAACCATCAACAACCATCTGTACACCATCCTTGAAAAAATAATTATTTATGCTATCCACTGATTTTTCAAGATCTGCTGCGCCTTTACGGCCCACATCAGCAACCTCTACTGCCTCATCAACTAGTCCCCCCATCTTATCGTCTGCAGGTTTCAGTACTGCGCTGATAGCCTTACCCAATGCAACAACGTGTGGCATTGGAAATGCAACAAAAATAGAAGCAATCATACCACCAAACACAATTCCAAAACTAGGTGCAGATAAAAAGTTTCCAAAGCCCCCTGCTGAGCCCTCAACAAAAAGAGCATAGGCAATACTGCCAATCATAGCAGCAAGACCAAGAATAACACCTATAATTAATGCAATATCCATAAATTACTCCTCAAATAAATTAGCGTCTTTAAGACGATTCTCATGAAGCGCCTTTAGAATATTTCTAACATCATCATATTCAGGATCTAGCCTTAGGGCTAAATTCCAATTAATTGTGGCTCTCTGCACATCACCTAGTTTGTAATATATAGAACCACGCCTAGCGTAAGCTAAAGCTAAATCAGGTTTTAGTTCCAATGATAAATCTACTTCTTTTAAAGACTCACGAAAATCTCCGGCATAGAAATATCGGAGACTTCGAGATAAATGTCTCATAGCATCATTCATATTTTTTTCGGACACATTCTTACCAAGCTTTAATTGCTTTAGCGAATCAACTAGAAACTGAGATTCCTGTTCAAGCGCAGACAGACGAACCATAAGATTTCGCATTTCATTATTCATCATAGACATCGAGTCTCGAAGAGATAAAACCTTGTAGTCTGCCATCGCTATTGTAGAATCCATATAGGCGGGTACAGTCCCATCGCTAGGAATTGACATCTGGCCAGTTGATAAAGGCTTCCCAGAGGGCCCAGAGGACGGAGATCTCGAGGATCCGCCAATCCTTGGCACTGCCATGTCAAACCCAATCGTAAAACCTGGGTGCCCTGTCCAATAACGAGTTTTCCAACTAGGTAATCGCTCTATGTGGGTGAACCCAAGGTTCAGGCGGTAATCCGAGGTAAGGGGGATGCGGAGTCCCACATTGACACCTGTCCCATCGAATTCACCCACAATATCCATTCCACCAGTTCTACCGAAGTAGGGTGTTTTTAATAAGAATCCAACAAAAACTCCCGCATTTGCTGTTTGTGCTGAATCACTTACTACTTTGACACTATCCATGGGCCCAAGACCACCGGTCCCAAATCCCATAAACGTGCTCATTTTATAATCACCTAAATCTTTTTCACTAGCCAAAACTACGAAAAAAGATAATAGATCTGTATTTAAACTAAGAATCTGTTCTTCATTCTGATCGTTTTGAAATACAATATCTTGTAACCCCGCTGAAAGTGAAATATCATTATAGATAAAAATTCTTTGTTGAAAATGAAACCCAAATTCAACTTGAGGAGAATACTGCGATTTTGAAATAAAATCTAATGCGGTTGTGTCTCCTCCCTGCACCGCTGAAAAACCAGCTGTGAAACCCTTCGCAAACTCCATATCAAAATATACACCCTTGGCTGTATTGATTGGGTCAAAGTTATGTAGCTCAACCCCAAACCCTGTTCTGAAAACATACGGTGCATTCTGGACACTTGAAGTAGGGACCCGCATCATTAACCCTGGGCGTGTATAAACAATTCGCGCTGAAGCAAAGATCAGATTGCAAAAAATAATTAATGCTACAATTAAACTATATTTTCTATTCATGTTGACTAAATATTATTTATTTCTTCTTTTGCTAGACTAGCATATCTACTATCAGGATAAATATTAACTAAATTTTTAAAAAG
>TARA_B110000196_G_scaffold196705_1_pt1 | contig 27405 bp, 21 predicted proteins | sample TARA_B110000196 | Tara Oceans TARA_B110000196 (sample SAMEA4397072) | marine metagenome | biome: Polar Biome; feature: [MES] marine water layer (ENVO:01000295) within the mesopelagic zone...; material: water (ENVO:00002006), including particulate matter (ENVO:01000060) such... | reverse complement strand
TTCTCAAGTTATTGAGTCTCTGGCAAACACGGGGCGATTCACTTCTTTCTTCATCCTTTAAGACTAAAATTTTAACTATTTGACCCCCCATCAAACCAGTGAATTTATTAAACCTCTTTTTTGAAAAATAATTTTTAAAATTTTGCGAATTTTCTATCACTCTTGAATTTAGTTTTGCAAATTTATATGAAATTGACATCAATATCCTTTTCTACCCAAGCAGTTATTTACTGCTTGGGTTAAATCCTATTTATTTCTTTGTTTAGCTACAAATCAATCATTAAAAATGAAGTAAATTTTTGCCACAACGTTTTACCAAACTTAATTTCACTTTCAGCTTTTATATTATCTGCATATTTCCATGGGAATTTAAATATATCCGGTGGCGTTAGCTTTTTAATAGGTTTACCCGTCAATAAGTTATTGAGCTGCTCTTCATCATTAAATTCTTTTCTCAACTCATCATCCGCTTTAGACATTTCTTTTAAAAATGACTTATCAACACGATACCAAAAGTACTTAGGGCGGCCATTGGCTCTATCAAATTCAGCCGTGGTTTTATCAAACTCTCGGTAATACTCAAATTGTGGGATATCAGCCAGAGGTTTTGTTACATCCATAAAGTTTTGTAATAATTCCCAATGGATTAATGCTGGAGTAATTTGATTTGCATACGTTTTTGCATACCTCATACTATATTTATAGTGCAGCAATGAAAAGCCACGATAAGGATAACCACTTTTAGGATTGTTCTGTACTTTATAGTGGGCATTGAATTTTTCAAATGGTGCAACTTCAAAATCTTTCGCATTTGAACTAGGAACTTCAACTATTCCATTTAAGCGATTAAAATTGACGGTAAAATTATATTTGGAACGAAAAAATGGTAGCACCATCAAGCTCATTACTTTTGAGATAACCCAAATAACCACTAGAACCAATAAAAAATCAAGAGCAAGAGTGGTTGCACCTAAAGCAAATGCCACTGAAGGGATAAAAATAATAAACCACAAATTAATAAAGTGCAGTACAACCCAAGAAGAAATTATAAAATCAATAAAATTAGCAGGAATAGTATTCATTGCCAGTTTTAGCTTTTTATCTATTTCGAAAAGTGATCTGCAATCTTCGGCACTTCCATTTAAATTATCCTTGTAAAATAAGGTTTGAGAACTGTCAAAGCAGTGCCCCAAAACGCTTCCTCTTGGAAATAGCGCTTGCTTACTTTGATAGCGGCAATACATAGAGTCACGCTCGTCAGTCGCTATTTCATCTCTAAATTTTGCATCTTGCTTACCCATGTAAGCTGTTTCAGCATACTGCTCAAGCATATTCTATTCCTTTATTATCCATGCTTTGCATTTCACCATTTCTCAACCCTAGAGTAACAATAAACTTAGGTGATGAATAACGACTAAGTTTAAATTCCTTTTCTTATTGTTAAAGAGCCATCGCTATTAAACACATGTTTTAATCAACTTCGAAATATTTATTCATGTGCCATTCCTACTTAATTCGTTTAATGAAATGGCACATATTATTGAACACTCTCTTTCAGGGTTAATTATTTACATACTTTTCTAAACTTATACTATCTGCGATAATTTGGACTGAAGAGGGCCTCATTCGAATAAAGCTTATTTGCTCTTCATTGAGACTATCCACTAAGCCTAAACAGCGTTCAAAGTTTTTAGGGTCTGTCCCTTGAGAGCTTTCGAGGTTACTGCTTGATCCAAACTGATACTGCCTTTCAGTTATGACCCCTTGTAACTGCCCTATCACTATCTCAAGTGAACTTTGATATATATCTTTACCATTCATTCTTAGCATTTTTTCCCTTTTAAGTTCGTATACATCCTTTTCAAATGGGATCTTTTTACCGGCAGCAGTCCTTATCATGTAAGGTACAACAGGCGCTTTAAAGTTCATTCCCATAAGCTGAAGTAATTTGCTAGATTCAGTCGCTGCATCCGATTTGGCTACTACGTCATCAACCTCTATAGACGGTAGAACTTCATCAAGCACTAGTTTTATGCTGCAAGTAGCACCACTTCCATATCTACTCGAATACAGTAATGGCCTTGGTGCGCCTTTAAACATAGTATGTATAGTAGGTTTTTTCTTACTAAACGAGATTAGCTCTTCATTGGCCATTTTTAGGTTAGTGAACTTTATGCTGATCTTTCCTTGTTTATTAACTTGGTTTAAATAGTGCTTAATGATTTTGTATGTCTCATCACTAATATTTTTTCATTTTCAACTAAAAGCTTAATCTTTATTAACTGACCTTCATCTACAACATGTATGTCTTTGTTTATACCTTTTGAACTCAGGTAATTAAATAAACCCTCTTGAAAACTAGTTAAATCCTGCTCATAGCGGTTTTGTTTTTCTACTGTTATCACATCATATTTACTGCAGCCTGCGAAAAATAATGCGACCGTGCATATTACTAAAACTCGTATCATTTCAATCTACTCCTTGAAGCTGACTACTTAACTGGTTTATGTAACTATTTAATTCATCTGAGTCTTTAGCAATAATAAAATGGTCATTTTCAAGTATTACGACTTCGTAACCAGTGGCATCAATAATTTTAGAATCTACATAAACATCTATACTATCGTTAAAATACGACTTCCAATTTGTTGAAAGTTGAGACCCTATTTGTATACAACCGCATCCTAGTACAAAACTAACTGATGCGATTGGCCCTGGATATAATTGCCAAAACTCAGATAAGCTCATATCACCTTGAATATACAAGTGGTCGGGTCCGACCATAATAGTAAAGAAAGAGGCTATAAAGATACATCCAAACACAATAGCAAGTATCAGCCAGAATTTTTCTTTTGGGTTTGACTTCACATTTGCATTATAGATAGCTGTAAACCCTTTAATGGTAAACACTGCTGGAAGCGCATCAAAATCAATACGCATTTTATTACTTTCCATGTTATTACTTTCCATATTATTTTCCATTTTAACTGACTCCTTTAAAAAAATTGTAACTAAGCTTGTTGTTTGTAGTACTTACCTCCTTAAATAAAATTTTTCACTAATATAGTGAATTGTCTAAATTGTGTAATAAAACATTCTAGCGGTTTGTTTAATGAATATTTTTACAATACATTCAAATATATAAAGACAGGCAACACCTTTAATATAAGCCTTTATTTAAGCTATTATTTTTGCCTTACCACTGCGTTACTTGTTTTTCTATTCCATGAAAGCTCCCTCAAAGTAAAAGTGCCTAAGGAATTCCACAGGTTAATTGCATAAATAACCGCTTGGCTTTGTATTTCCAATTAAGTGTTTCTTTACGCTCTGGTTCGGCTGTCCAGCGTTGCCACGGCTGGGTGATTTCGGGCTGGGGGGCATCGTTATACCAGTCTATTTTGTATGCCTCAGCATATAGCTCATCATATATTTCGGTTTGTTGTTTAAAGCTCATATCACGCCAATACACTTCTGGTCGATTGTTGTGTTTATCAAACTCAGCGGTAATTGGGTCAAGGTGCCTGTAGCCTTCGTATTCTGGAATGTCAGGTAATGGCTTGGTGTTATCCATAAAGCGCACTAAGCGCTCCCAAAACAACAAACAATAGATAGGGTTTTGTGCAAGTTCAGTGACCACTATGGTCATTTTGGTATCTGGGTATTTATCTCTGTCTTTGTGCGATATCACCGGGAAAAAGGCGCGAGAGCCCCCTTGGTCGGTGCTTTGGTTTACCAATACACACTTCATATCTTGCCAAGCAAAGCAGCAATTACCAAATTCATCGCGCTCGTCACAACCAGGAATATTAAAGGTGTAACCGACTTTACCTGTTTGGCGGTCAAAATAGGCTAGCTTTGATGGGAGAAGTTTACTCCAAATTGGTTGCAAGTTTAAAAAAAATAAGTTCCCACCTAGTACTAAGTATAAAAACCATAGAGGGTAATTGTCTGAACCAAATGGTAGCCACCATAAAGTGAATATGCCTAAAAACGAACTCCCAACAAACCCCAAAAACATAGGGCCAAATATCAAAGCTCGCATTGGGTCATTACCACATGAATGACTTTGAAAACGATGAGGTTGACTTTTTATCCCAAGCTTATCTTTATATAGCCAGCTTTTAAGGAAGCACAAACCATTGAAGCTATTGTGTAGCTCGGAGTCCGTGTCTTCTTCAAAAAATTGATTAAATATTGTTTTTCGAGGTAAAGTACCACCTAAGTATTTTAATATACTCATAGAATTCCTTTTATAATATCCACGGATTTGGATAGCTTGGGTTGGCGATTGGTTTTGCTATGGCAGAAAAATCAAGCGGTAATGTGAGGTTTTTATCATACCTTAGCTCTGGGAACGGCCTTACTTTATCTATTTGGAGTACGTGATTTGGGTTAGCAAAGGCAATGTTAATTGTGTATAGCGCTTTAATAAGCTGCCCTTTTTCATCATGCACTGGTTGGTATTCTTTTGTGCCTGTAACACCTGTATAACTATAATGCTTACTCTCAACATTATATGGCGCTAATACATCCTTTAGTTTGAAACCAAATTTAAGTGCGAGCTCTGACTCCCCTTTAATAAAGTTAGGAATGCTCACCTCTATGGTGTATTGATTTTTAGCAACTTCGGTATAGTCCGCTTTGGGCGAAAACAGCACTGCCATAATAAATTTATGATAAGCCTCGGGGTTTGAAAAATCATTATACTCAGCATCGCGTTCACCCTGCCATATACCTTTTTTATTTTTTGCAAATGGCCCAAACTTACACCACTTTTCAGCCTCAGTATCCATTAAGCTTACCGCCAAAATAGACAGTACAATACTGCCTAAAAATAGCCCCCAGCCAATAGGGCCCATGCTTGCGAATATGGCACCATAAATAGCCGAGGTCATGCCCATCATACCGGCTATCATATTAACGGTTGCGGCATCTCGGTCATGCTTATTCCACATTTCGACCGCATCGGCCATTTGCACGCCAGACATCAATATACCCATAGCGCCACCAAAGCTTCTTAAATAAGTAAACTTAACGAGTTTACCCAATAGCTTAGATAACTGCCTGGCTTCACCTGTCAGCCTTGCTTTTGTTAAAGCGCTATTTCCTGCTGTTGATGAGTAATTCTCCCACACAGAGCCAACAGCAGCTATCACTCCGCCTATAACGGCAATATGCTTTCCAAATTGGTATAGATCGCCCTTACCTGCAAACTCTTTTTCATATTCTGCGTAGATGTAATAGGCGGTTATGCCTGTTAAAGCGAGTAATGCAATGGATGATCCTCGCTTTGCTTCAAACCACATTTTACCAAAGTTATTTGGTGAGACCATTCTGGCTGCCACTGCGGGGGCTAGGTCGCGGTTATGCTCATAGACAATACTGGCTGGGGTATCTCTTGCGGGAGCGGTTAATACTTTGCCTGCAGCACCTGAAACCGTTTTAAACGTACCTTGAATATCATTGACCTCGTTGAGCATTTGCAATATTTCTGCGCGTACTTGCTTGAGCATATAAGGCTGACCACTTTGCGTTTTAAATTGAGCCGCACCTTCGGGGTTTATGTCCATGTGGAGCTCACGGGCAATGGTGATCAACTGGTTATTATTAACGGGTTTGCCTTTGGCGATACTGGCTAATGCATTTTTAAGCGCAGCTCGTCCTTTCGTTGATTTTATTTTTTCAATAAGTGGGTGACGTACAAAGCTCATACTTATGATCATTCTATCATTGGGTACGGCGTCCATATCATGAAGTTGAATATCGTGCAGTGGCGATACGTCAAAGCTTTTAGCCAATGAGCCTACTCGAGCATAAAATAAGCGTTCCTCACGCCCTGCAAATGCTCGTTCTTTAAAAATTCGCTCCCAATACATGAGTGTTTCTGAGAGGATTTTTTCAATAACCGAGAGCAATCGAGACTCTACAAAAAGTGCCGGTATCCCTGGTTGTTTTAGCTCAGCATTTTTTACCTCTTGTTGCAGCTTTCGTGGATCAAAAGCCCCTAACTCTTGGCCTATTTTATCTTCATCTGCGGTGGCTGCACTTAAGTTTTGCCCGTATAAGTCATCATTTGGGCAAAACTGTACATTGAGCCAAGAGCTGTCATCCCCCACTAATCCTTCGTTATAAGCTTTACCGTTATTGAATAACTCATTTAATTCGCTTGATAGCCGCTGTTTTTCAGTGTCATTAGTTAACGCGGGTATAAATGCAGGTATGAGTGTGTTAGGTAACATTAAGCTTGCTAATTGCTCATGGCAAAGCTCAAATGCAAACGGATACCCGCAAGGTGATAACGTGGAAAAGTCACACATTACGGCTTGCCAGCTGGGGGGGGCTTGAACCAGATTACCCGAACATATATTACTAAAAGGTTGATCTGATTGACTGCATTTCGACTCGTGTAAGCCTTGTAAATGTTTACGTGCGACAATGTAATTATCTAAGCGCTCAATGATCCAATCAGGATTTAAACCAACTAAGTATTTTTCTAGCTCGTCGGGTGATAAATGTCGACCAGCATCACGGGCTTGTTCACTTTGCTCATCTTTTAATACCAATGTTGGGTATTCAACTTGCCTTCCTGTAGGAGGGGTTGTGAGCTTGGTTTCCCATAGCTTTTCATTTAAAAACAACTGATGGGCAAGCATTGCTGATTTGTAAAATGGGTTACGCTGCAAAATAGCTTGATGTTCTTTGAGCAAGTGTAGCTCATAGTCAGCATCCAATTTTTGTGACTGCGCAATACCCACTAAGTCATGAACATAAATACACGGCTTACTATTTGGTGCCCCCATATTCTCTATACTTGCCCAGCTTGGGGCACTCGTTAGGTCGATAGATTGCATCCGCGCCGCACGATTATCCGTTGCTTGATTTATGTTTTCACATTTTGATAACTGAGGGGTTTTATCAAAGCGAGTATCGCTTGGCCACATGCCGCCCATTTTGTTTATATAATCCCATGACCATTGCACTCTCGAAAAAGCAATTTGTAAATCGGGCACATCAGCACTTGTACTTGTAGATAATAAACCAATAGCTCTAGTAGGAATGACTAACTCAAATGCATTAGCGGTATTAAACGAGCGAAAGTTTTTGTCGTGATATAGCCTTAAATCAACCTCACTTAATGCACCTTGTGGTAAAGCTGCTACTTCACGCCATAAAAATCCATTTATAAATATATAAAAATAGCCAATGGCTTCATTTTCTCCCAGTTTATCTTTTCCTTTAAACATTGGAATAAATTCAGCATTACCTGCTTTACTTTTATCAAGGCTTGGATCCTTAAACACCAATAAGTCGACCGCCACTAAATCTGGCAACTCTACCATTTGTTTAGGGGCAGATTGCTTTTGAGTCGCGGCTTGACCATATGGGATCACACAGACTTCACCGCCTAAAGTTGGCATTTTTAAATCAAGCGCACACTGTTGCGTATCATCAGCAATTTTAGGCTTATGAACATATTGTACCGTCACATTATTCTCCTTGATTTAACATGCGTGAAGATTTCTGCCCGCCTTGCGACACTTCAAAATGACCTTGCCCTAATAATTCAGAGCTGGATGGTGCATTCACGTTGTAAACAGCCTCTGCTGGGTCTTCGCTTTCTGCGCCTAAATCCCTCACTTGCACACTTAACCCTCGTGGTGATGCGCCACCTGATTGCGCTAGTGGCATAGGTGGGGTATTTTTAGCGTTTGATATCATTAAGTCGCCTTGGCGTACTGCGGGCTTGCCTTCAATCAGCACATTAAATGAGCCTAATATAAACTCGGCTTTGCCGTCGTTTGTACCGCTTGCAATACCCTTTTTATCGCCGGGTGAATCCCCGCTACTTTGCGAAAAGTAACTTTTTATATTACCCGCGCCATTGCCATTTATTTTTACTGAGCTTGCTACGCTTGAAATGTCGCTTGTTTGCGCTTTGTTTGGGTAGGGAATAGGAATAACACTTGTGCCCACGGTGGTTAAACACACATCAATAGTGGTTAACTTTCCGCCGCTGTCTGTGTGTACTGCCGTTCGGCCATTAATTAATACATTTTGACCAGACACCGTGGCTACTTGCGCGGCTTGCGCTTGCGAATCTTTAATTAATTGCGCTTGAGTGCCGGCTTCCCAACCTAGGTGGCTTGATACTAAATCTAAAAATGCTTGGGCATTGGTAATGGGTTTATTAACATCCATATTGGTTTGCGACTCATTCCACGGCAATATGGGCTCGTTTTTTTGGCTATCCCATTGCGGGGGTGGAATTATGTAGTCGGGTATGAAGGTATTAACCATTTCACCGAGTGTTTTTTCGCGGTATTTGGGGCGGCCAATTTCGGCTAAAAATGCGGCGTCGCCGCTGGCTCGGTCTTCAAATATGGCTATGCCATTTGCTTTTCCTAACGCGCCATTACTTCGGGCGCTGTTATTTAACCCTAATAAAGTAGGATTGTTGTGTCGCCATGTTACAGAGCCACCGCTACGTACATCGGCTGTGAGCGCGTCAATATCGTATTGCACAGTGCCTGTTTGTTTACCTGCCATTGCATTAATGTAGGGCATTAAGTTTCACTCCTTGAAATTTTTATTAATTGATCACTGGGTGAATTAAATAATAAAAAAACATGCTGTAACCCTTTATTTAGTGGGTTATTTAAATAGCTATTTGCGAGGGCAAGCCCTGCAGGGTCGTTTGCAACACCTTGATAGCCAATCGTGTTATTTAAATTGGCAAGTTCTATTAGCTCGTCTTCTGGGCTATAGAGTGTTTGTGTATTGGCAAACCATTTTTTTTGCCATGCTAACGAGTCTTTACCTGCAAATAGGTAAGTATTATTAACGCAAGCCTGTGCTTGGTTGAGCTGCTCGTTTATTTCACCACTATAAAATTGTGCGCTAAGGCTGCCTTGTAAATGAGTTAGTAATGCGTATCCACCTTCACCATTTATAATACCAGGCGGACCGTTTAATACTTGCACCGCGTTATTTTTGGCCTGGTTACTTACATATTGGTAGCTTACACACGAATCGACTGCAATTATGAGCGTATCGGGCGCTATGCTTTTTAAATCAAGCGTTGTAGTTTGGTCAAAGTCGGGCACTTTCTGCAAAATCATTTCAGACAGTAGTTCAGCAAGTGTGTCGTTATCGATAACAGGGTTGCCTAGTTCGTCTTGAGGGAGTACAAACACAATTTGGCTAATGCGCGACGTTTGCCTAAGCGTGGGTATATCAATATGTTCGAGTAATTGGCTTAATAAAAGTAGGCATTTAGTTTGCCTGTCTAACTGAGCTAGTTCATCTATTTCGACCATTATGTAAGGTGCGTCTAAACTTATGTCGCACCGTATTAGCGCTTTGCTTGGTTTAGAAAACAGCATTTGGTTTGCAACCGCTGTGTACAAGCTGCTGGCAGCGGATCCCGTTGCATTTATGTGGCAAAGTACATCAAACGTCATTGTTGCTTTCCTTTTTTGCCACAATTATTTGGCTATTTTCTGCAACATTTATTGCATCAATATGCCCTCGCCATAGTAAAGAAAACTGCTGTGAGTCTGAGTCAATAACCAGTGTGTCGCAGTGCATGGCCAATGTATGCCTATTAAGTGTATTCACAATTTGTACTATGGGCTCTTCAAAAGGAAGGTTTACTCGCTGTTGCTGGCCATATTCTTGCAGTGGATACAAACCCGATAATGTAAAAGCCCAGCCTTGTGTAAATTTTTTATTTACCCGCTGATCTATCGGTGCGGTGTTATTAAAAAATTCGTTAAGCTGCGTTTTAAATGGGTAGTTACCCGCCATAAGTGCTTTTTGATCTATTTCTGGTATAAGTTCTACCCGGGGTGACCAATGCGATGGAATGGCCGAAAAACTGGCAACCGGTGTTGTATGGCTTGGCTTACGTAAAAGCGCTGTTGCATATTCAATACACGGTAATTGCTGCCCTACCGCGTGTTTATTTTTTAGTTTATAACCGCTGCCTAATGGGTTTTCTAGTAAGTAGTCGGTATCGTCATTGAGGTTTTTGCCACCAAATGCATGGCTGTAATCAACAGGCGTTGGTTTAATTATGAGTGGGTCTGTGGCAACGGGCCCTAACAATGAGCGTTTCCAAAAGCGCGTGCCTGTAACACGTAAACGTTTATTAAACAGGGGGGTTGTGTGTTCATAAAGGGCAAGTTCCACCTCTATTACGCGGGCTTGTTTTGCTTTGGGCGGATAGGCTGTAAAGTTGCCATACACTTCAAAACCCGTTTTAAATGCAACCTGTTCGTTTACTTCTCTGAGTGATGAGTTAGCGGGCTCGTTGTAATAATCATCTGCTAATATTATTTCCTCACCCGGATTGATTGGTGTGACATTACCTTGCTCGTCAAACTCAAAGTTTTGTTTAACAAGCACTACTTTAGCCTGTGTGCGGTCGTGCAACCAGCCATCAAAAAAGCTAGCCTGCCAAGGAGAGAAATTATTAAGCATTTGTAGTCTCCTTTACAATTTGCTGCCATTGATTAGCACTCAGTAATAAATGATATAAAGCGCACGCTTGTTGGGGCTCATAATGTGTAGCTAAAACACGTTGTACCACTGTTCCACCCAGGCCTTTTAACTGCTGAGTGGCATTGCTGCTTGTAAAGCTTATGCCATTGAGTAACTGCTCTCCTGGGGTGAGCGCAAAAGCTTGCCTTGCGTGTTCTGCATCGTCTAAATTTAAGCCGCTTTGAGGGGCGATACCCGTATTTACTGCTGACATTTTGTCTGCTTTTGCAAGCTCACGATTGGTAATGGTTAGCCATGCAGCGTAGGCTGGCTTTTGGGTTACGCCTTGCGCCATTAAATTAATAAAAAGAGGCAGTGCCCGCTTATAAACAAAGTGGCTTAATACATATTCACATTGGTCTGGGTTGGCTTTACAAAATAAAAAACACGGTTCGTCCCAGCGGGGATCGTTAGTAAAGCCAGCTAATGCAAGTAGCTTAGCTTTGTGTGAGTCATCACTCGTTTTTGCAAATACTTTAAATAGCATGTCTGATACATAGTCAGCTTTAGTGCAATACGCATTAACTAAAGCGGCATACGCAATGTTAAAATTGGGGTGCAGCATGGCGCTGTTTTGCTCTGCCTCCCCCAACGACTGGGAAAAAAGTAAGGTCGTTATGCTTTCATCAAGAACTTCTTTTTCACTTATAAGGCTATTGCGCAGTGCTTTGTTTTCACTTATTTGCCAGTAGCTTATTAAATACTTTAATAAGGTGTAGTAGCCCAAGTTTTCTATCGACTTTAACTCGTCAAACGTTTCGTCGCTATTGCACGTGTGTTCAAAATTAAGCGTTTGTATAAGTAGAGTGTAAATATCGCTGTGTTCTGCATTATTAAGCGCAAGTTGAATAAATTCATCGAGCGTTAGTGTGCTAACCTCAGAAAGGTTTTTGCCCGAAAAGTAATCTGTTGGCGCTTCACTTTTTAAGTCACTTAATGTGTATAAGTGGTTAAGTAATTGGCTCTCAATCACGTTTAAACGCACAAGCGAATACACCCCTTGCTGTTGCAATTTTTGTTTATGTTTTAGTAATGTGGTTAAACGTTGTTTGTGCTGTTTAACTTTGGTGACCTGTGCAAACATAGCCTTAGTTAAGCCTAATTGGCCAACCAGCCAAGGTTAGGTCTTGCTCGCTGTTTGCCGATATATCTTGCCCTTCGAGCACAATAGTACCGTCAGCAAATATTTCTATAAGGCCCTTAGCCGTTTGCAGCGTTATGCTTTGCTGCGCTTCAATTGTGATGTGCCCTTCGCTGTTTTTTATTAGTGCAGCAGGGGCTTGGTCTTCACTTGCTAATACGGCCGTTACTACAAACCCTTGTGAGGTATGAGTGAGTAATACGGTGTCGTTAGTTTTACATGGTGTTATGTGTGCAGCCTGCGCGATAATTTCATGGGCTACATTGTTAATCAAAACGGCTTTAACCTTTCCTAAACGGTCAACACGGTTCACTAACGCAAGTATTTGCTGATCATTAAAAATACTTTTAACTTGTGCACTCATTAAATTACTCCTTTAACTTAGTTGTTACTAATTGCACTGCCTTTAATAGCTATATTAGTGGCGCTCAGCGTTATATTAGTGGCATCAATCGTTAAGTTGCCCGCTGCATCTATTTCAATACTTGCTCCGCCTTGGCTTAATTGAATAGAGCCCTGACCATTGGCTTTTATAGTAATGTTATTGCCACTATTAAGCTCTAAATCGCCCTGTGGCGCTTGAAGTTCAAGGTTTCCGTCAACAGAGTAAACACTTACGTCTTGCTGGGCTTGCACTTTAAGCTCTTGTGCTGCTTTTAATTCTAAACTGCCGTCGGTTGCTTCAATGCGCGTATTGGCCGTCGACTTTAAACTTAAATCGGCTGCTGAGGTGACGGTAATATCACCTTCACGCGTTTGAATTTGCAGGTTGTTTTCAACACGGGTAGTAAAGTTATTTGCCACAGTAAAATTAGCGTCATTCTCAGCTACAAATTGCAGGTTTTCTTTTGCCGAAATTTTTACGTCACCGTCAACCGACTTAAGCGTTGCTTGATGTGCACCGTTTGTTGCATCAAGCAGTAACTGATTTTTATTATTTTTATTGGCAAGGCTTATTTTTTCTTCGCCTTTTTTGTCGTCCATTACAAAACTGTGCCCCGCTTTGGTCACCAGTTTGTTTTCTGTTGGGTTTTGGCTTGTTACTGGGTTAGGCGCATTTTGATTATAAAGTGCCCCCAAAATAATGGGTCTGTCTAAATCGCCATTTTCTCCACAAACGAGTACTTCTGTGCCCTGTGTTAACGGAAAATGCATACCATGGCCACTGCCTCCATACGGTTGCATTAAGCGTGTTGATCGGCTTTCTTGCCCTTCGCCATCTTGGTTAAAAGGCAGCTTTACAACGTAATTACCTTTGTCATCTATTTCTTGTTCAATTAATGCGTTAAAGGTTGCAAATACTCGTCTGGCGGGAATTAATGGAGCTTTGTACACTTGGTCAACACTAATTAAGTACGCTTGGTTTTTATACGTTAGGCCTTTAACATTAGAGCCATATTCAACGGCTGCATTTTGGCTGCCTTTATGCTCAACACGTGTTACTAAGTATTGCCCATCGTGCTCTGGGTGGTCATAAATATTTAAGCGCATGCCAGGGCGTAAAGCTCTGCAATCGGTATCAACTATTATTTGCTCGCGCTGGCAATCAAACGCCTGCTGCCTAATAGTTGCAAGTGTTTGCCCATCTCCTGATTGCGCATAGTTGTCGCCATAATGGCTGTCTTCACCAAACCCTGTTACCGATGCACTATTATTTTGCGATACTTGTAAATTTCCTGGTGCTTGGTAGTTGTAGTCGTTTAAGTGTGTACTTTGTGGAAACAATTGTGCTTGCCTGCTTATCGCAAATATTGATTCACTTGTTCTAACTTGCCCCGAAGGCGGAATGTAACTTAAATTAACCTCATCAAATTTTTGCGCAATATCTTTAGAGTCATTACATATATGCAGCGTACAGTCACCGCCTGTTTGCTCAATAAAGCTATACACAAAGCCGTATTTACGCATTAATCGGGTTACAAACTCATAATCTGTTTCGTTGTATTGAACGGTCATATCAAGCGAACTCGAACTTGCCTGAACACTTAATTTTTGAGTAGGAAACCCTGCTTTTTTAAACACACTGCTAATTATTTTACCTGCATCCATGGCAGTAAATACACGGTTAGAGTGCTGATGTTTAAGTAGCGTTAAATGGGAGTTCATGACCAAGGTATAATGATACCCTTGGTGACTTTGTCCATGAGCTATAAACCCGCTAATTAATCCTGATATAGTGCGGTCAGTCATCGACCACACCATAGAAAGCGATACGTCTTTTCCTATTAACATATCAGACGTTAAATGCTCTGGGCTCAAAACTTGGATTTTAAATTCATAGTCTTCACATAAACGATCGTTTTTAGACTCAAAGTCGGTTACATATACCATGCCGTCGGGCATGCCTTGTATTGCAACACTAAAATGACTTGAGCTGGCTTTTAATTCGTTAAATACGTCCATGAATCCCATTTTTTTGTCCTTTTATTTACGCATTATCGGCAAATGTTGCTGTAATTTCGTCTTGCTCATCAACAGCTAACGTTAAAATGTCTGGCATGTCTTCTTCTGCCATAAATTCTAAAATTGATTTGGCTATCCCTGGCAGTATTTGCTGTTCAATGACCGCATTGACCATACGTGCACCGCTGTCAGAAAGCGTGCATTGAGTGGTTAGCTTTTCAAGCACACTGGCATCTACACGTAACTGCATTTTATGGTTTTCGTGTAAACGATTAGCGATGGCTTCGAGTTTTAAGCTAACAATTGACTGTAATGCATCAGAGTCGAGTGCTAAGTAAGGAATAACCTGCATTCGGGCTAATAAAGCGGGTGCAAAAAAAGCAAGTAATTGAGGTTTTATTAAATCCGTAAGCGCGCCAATAGTAGGCACTGACCAAGGTGTTCCGTCTTCGTTAATGGGCGCTTGCGCTGGATTGAGGGCTTCGTTAATTGCCGCTTCGTGCTCAGTTTGTTGCGACTCTTCGTCGTCCTCTTTTGGACTTAAGTCTATTACCGTAGGTGGTGTGCAGGCGTCAATTAGCTCAGCAGATCCTAAGTTGGATGTCATGATAATAACGGTGTTTTTAAAGTCTATTTCGCGCCCTTCACCATCGCGCATGCTGCCACGCTCAAACACTTGGTAAAACATATTCATCACGTCTTTATGCGCTTTTTCTACTTCATCGAGCAAAATAACAGAGTACGGGCGCTGTCTTACGGCTTCGGTTAACACACCGCCTTCGCCGTAACCTACATACCCTGGTGGTGAACCTTTAAGCTGCGACACAGTATGTGACTCTTGGTATTCACTCATGTTTATTGTGGTTAAAAATTTGTCTCCACCAAATAACTGTTTGGCTAAACAACGCGCTGTTTCTGTTTTACCTACGCCCGATGGACCCGCTAGTAAAAATACGCCAAGCGGACCTTCATCGTTGCTTACACCTGCTTTACTTACTCTGAGCGTTTGCGCAATTTTTGCAATCCCCGCCTGCTGACCTATTACTTCTTGGCCTATGGTGGCTTCTAAATTAATCAAATTACTAATTTGATCTTTAACCATTGCTCCTACTGGCACGCCGGTCCACTGTGAAATAATTTGCGCAACGGCATCGGCATCTACTTCACTAAATAAACCATTGTCTTGCGTATTTTGCTCTTTGAGTGACTGGCGAAGCATTAATAACGATTCGCTATCAAGGTCTTTATCGCTTGCTTGTTTTATTTCGTTAATTTGGCTTAAGGTTGATATTTGCGATTCGCGCGAGTGTGTCAACTCAGCTAATTTACTTTGGGCATTAACTAACTCTTCTACTAGGTGCGTTAGTTTATCTTGATCTACCGCCAAGCCTTGGCCTAACTCTATATTTAGGCTATTTATTCTGGTTTCTAAATAATTTATGTGTTCACGTTCTGCTTCTATTGCTGCAGGGTCTGTCGCAAACGACATACGCACACGCGCCGCAGCAGTATCAAGTACATCAATGGCTTTATCTGGTAAATAGCGCCCTGTTATATAACGCGAAGATAAAACCACAGCCGCTTCAATAGCATCATCGGTTATTTGAATATTATGATGCTGCTGGTATTTGTCTTTTAAGCCTGCAAGCATAAGCTGAGCCGCTTGCTCTGTAGGCTCATCAACTTTAATAAGCTGAAAACGACGTTCTAATGCAGCATCACGTTCAAAGTATTTTTTATACTCGCTCCACGTTGTTGCAGCTACAGTTCTGAGCTCACCACGAGCAAGCGCCGGTTTTAATAAGTTTGCAGCGTCACTCATGCCTGCATCGCCACCAGCACCTATAAGCGTATGTGCTTCATCAATAAACATAATGATTGGCGTTGAGGAGTTTTTTACTTCATCAATCACGGCTTTTAAGCGGCGTTCAAATTCGCCTTTAACACCCGCTCCTGCTTGTAGTAACCCCATATCAAGCACTAAAAGGCGAACACCTTGTAGGTCTTGTGGTACTTGGCCATCAACAATGCGTTGTGCAAACCCTTCTACAACCGCAGTTTTACCAACACCTGGATCACCTACCAAAATAGGGTTGTTTTTTCTGCGGCGGCATAACACATCTACCATCATTCTAATTTCGTCATTACGGCCCAGTACAGGATCTATTTTTCCTTGTTCTGCTTTAGCCGTTAAATCTTCGCAATATTCATCCAGTGCAGCACTGTCGTTTGAGTTTTCTGATTTATTGGCTGATTGTGATTTAGCTGCAGGGTTTAAACGCTCAGACGATTGCTGACATATTTTGTCCAAGTTTTCGGCTAAAAAGCGTGAGTCAATTTTATCAAGCAGTGCTGGTAGCTGAAGCACTGGGCTGTAAGGTAACAATTCAGTTAAAGAGTCAACTAGAGCAGCACCCGTTATAAAATCACTCTTATGCTGAACATTTGCACTTAACCATGCGCGCTCTAGCCATTCATATAAACGACGCGAAAATGTAGGCTTACTTTGGTTACCCGCAGGCTGCCTATTTAAAAAGTCTAGTAACTCATGCCAAACAGCATCTTGATTAACATTAAAAAAATGAAAAATGTGCTCAAGATCACCATTACTGCCCTCTTCCATTAATTTAATAAGCAAATGCTCTGGAAGTACTTCAAAGTGACTGCGGCTACTGGCAAAACCTGCAGCTGATTCAAGTGCAGTAGCAGTATGGCCATTTAATTTATCTATAAGTTGTTTTATGCCTTTAGCATCCATTTTTTTATCCTTAATTCCTTAGTGTTTATACTGTTGATGGCTGTAGCTATGAGTTGTTGTATTTGCAGCTGCGGCCCCTAAATATGAATTATGTCCTAGTACTAACGATTGCTGACCAATGAGCTGCTCTGAAACAGCGTCATTTGCTACTTTTATTTGGCATACCCACTCAACATTGCTTGGTAAATGCGCACTAAGCAAAGCGGCCATTTTTATTCCTTCTTCACTCCTTGGTGAAAGGCTTATGGCGACATCGCTACTGACTGGCCCTATATCAATTGTTAAAACACTACCGCTAACCAACACCTGGGTTCCCAATACAGCAGAATTGCCCAATACCATTTGGTTTTCTTCGCCTATTGCGCTTGGGGTATCTACGTGTTGCCAATTGGCTCGTGTATCGTCAACTTTTAATGTGTCTATGTTTAAGCTGTGCTTAAGTAGTTGCGCTAAACCCGCTGCACTTGTTTGCTTTAAGCTTGCAATGCCACACTGAATTTTTTGATCTGTTTTACCTAATAAAATAGATTTAACTAAATCATCAAATTGATTCGCGCCTCTGCCTGCAATATTAATTTGAGACTTTTTCCAAGCCTGAAATAACTGACAATACAAAACATGATTAAAAATATCTAAAAACTGGCGTACTCGATCACCGCTTTGCTCATCACTTGCTGCTTGCTCTAACACGTAATGGGGCATGGGCGCGTCTATGCCATATAAACCCAAAAATGACGTCGATAAACTGAGTTTTCCTCTGCCTTCGTTTTCTAATACACATTCGCGAACATCGGTTGCAGGAAAACCCAGTTCTTTGTGTGATTTAAAAACAACACGGCTACTTATGCCATGATCGAGCTCTTGCGGCGCAGCCCAGTGTTTTTCTATTAGGCTCATTGCTTTAAATAAATTAAAGCGCCAGGGTTCAGCAATTAAGCCCTCAATCGCTGGGGGTAATTTAGACCAAACAGGATGTACGTAATTGCTTGACGAATTCATAGCTGGTAACTCTTACCCGGCTCAATATCCCAACACCACGACTTATAACTTGGAATTGCGTTAACTCGCGTTTGTACGCTTTCGTTTATAGGTGCGTACATCAAAAAGAACTCGTGCAGTACATTACAAAAGTGGTATAGGTCTGCGTCGCCAACAAACTTGCTTTCATCAATATCAATTAGTACGTCAACCCCTTTGATAAAAATGCCTCGCTTAATTTGGCTGATAGGCGTTGCTGATATTTTTAAAATACTTTCAATTCTTAATCGGTTTTCGGCCTTATTTGACCAATCAAATAATACAAGCAACCTTTTAAGTTCAGTTACCTGTGTAATTTGTGAAAACTTTACATTTAATAAGCTAATAAGCTGCCAGTGTTTTGGCTGACTTGGGCATGCTAAGTAGTTTGTTGGGCGAATAACATTTTTAACATCAACAATATTGGGCATATCTTTGCCCCCTTCATTTAAATCGCCTTCTTGTAATAATTGACGCGGCCAACCGGCATTAAACGCTGTTAAATCAATCGATAGCGTTTCTTTTTCGTCGTTTAAATTAAATGGTAGTTGTAAGTAATGCGTTGGTGCCGCAGCGCCTACATCTTTAGTTAGCACGGTAAATAGCTTTTTTTCGTCTTCAAATACACTTTGGTAGCGGGGGGTGTATTCGTGAGTTTGACCTGTTACCGAATTACGCCCTGCTACTTCGTCAACGGTATAGCTAAAAACATGGTCGGTGCGTGCTTGATCCGCGCTTATCATGTAGTCGGTTCTATTAGGTTCTATTTTTATTGGCTCTGCTGCTTGGCTAAACAAGTTAATAGCGGGTACGCAATTTATTAGTATATTTTCTTTACTTAATTGGTGTCCCGGAGGAAGCTTTTTATCCCCTCTGAATACAATTTCAAACCGGTCTATATGCTCAGGAAACTCTTCATTTTTTAAACCATCAAAACTTAAAAAGTAAAAACGATCTTTGGCATTAAAGTAATCAAGTAATAAAGCATACCCTGGGTGGCTTTTAGCCGCGCTAGGAAGTAATGCGCCGTCAATATCTAAATAACTGGCATTACACCCTTTTGCCTTAAGCTTTTTATTATATTCAAAGTGATTGGCACCAAAGTCGAGTTCGGCCTGTTTATTAGGTGTTTTTAATAATTGAAATAATGCGCTACATAAAGGTGTATCACCGCGCAAATAAAAATTAAGTGTAGATAAATCAAAGTTACTACGCTCACCTTGGCATACAAATTTGAGTCCAATTCTTAGCTCCGCACCCAAGTGCGACTCTTGATATTGCACATGCTCAACATCTAAAGGCACAACATCTAAACTGTGCGTGGTCGTAAATATAATTTTTTTGCCATCCGACTTAGCTGTTGGCGGGTTTAACTGCAACCCCTTATCAATAGTGTGCGTTTTTTGCATTGCTAATTTAGGAGAAAACTGCACCACCGTACTTGAAGGAAAATAACTTAACAAAATAGGACACAGCTGGCGCAACACCTGCTCAGATACCTCGGGCACAGATTCATCTAAGCGTTTTTGAGTATGCGCCGTTAAATAAGCAACCCCCTCTAATAAACGCTCAATATGCGGGTCTCTGTCTTTTAATGCATCAATATTAAGCATACCTGCGTGCTCAGGATAAAACTGAGCAAATTGCTTGCCAGCCTGAGTAAGTAAGCGCATTTGTGCATCAAAATATTGCTGCATTCATCAATCCTTTTGAACTACATTAGTTATTATTTTTTGCGTGCTGTATAACATCTGCTTTACCGCCCGACTCAAACCGCGTATTTAACTTAATACTTTGTCCACTGGTTAGAAAAGCTTGTATATCGAGCCTAATTACACAGTTGTCTTCTTTAATTTCGACCGGTGTTACATTTGCATAGCGAACGCGGGGTTCGTATTTTTCTATCAATTTTTTAACTTCAAACGCTAATGTGTGTTGCGAATAAGGAAGCCCTTCGTAAATATCTTCTACATCGGGTAAGCCATAGTCGGTTAAGTGCTTTAAAACGCCTCTGCGGGCATTTAAAAGCTCATTTAAATGCTTGCACACACTGGCTTGCTCATCAGTTTCAAAGCCCTGATGACCATTGCGAATAACGGGTTGAGTTAAAAAATCGAATAACGCCATATTTGGATCTCAATAAAAGGATATGCTTTCGCATATCCTTAATAAGTACTGACTAATTAACGACCTTCAGTCCAAGAGTCAGAGAACTCGATGTTGCCATCTAAGTAAGTCCAAGTAATGCGCTTGTAACGTAGGCAAACTGTTTCAAGGTGCGGGTAACGCTCCTTGTCTAAGTCTTTAACGTTGTGCATTGTTGGTGAGATTGAAGTGATTTTTACGTCTTCCAACTTGTGGCAGAAATATTCACGCTCAGTCCCTGTGTCATCAATACGGTACCATTTAAGCTCAAGTTGCTTAAGTGTTTGACCGTTTGAACACGCTTTGTACAAGTACGGTGTAGATGCATCAACCGCTTTTGTAATAACAAAAGGTTCATGCTTACGAGTACCTGTAAGTTCACCAGTATCATTATCCGTAGGGATACGAAGTTCATGATCAAAGTGTAGGATCTCAATTGAACCTTCACGTTCTGCAACTGTTACAGAACCTTTGATGTCATTACCTTGGTCATCCTTTAACCACATGTACGCTGGAATTGCCATTTCATTATTCTCCTTTTAGAATGAAGTGTTTCCTGTTAGTTGGCATTGGCATAAACATCACTGTTTATGCCCCCCAAAAAGCCCTCTGCTTCATGCCACTGGGGAATATGTCCCAAGTTGGGTGCAACCAACTTGGGGCAACTTTTCAGACCATTAGTCTATATTCTTTAAGTACACCAACCAGCTACTCACCAAATTGACGTATTTACACTATAAAGCCTGCGTTAAATGCGTTTCATCGGCGGCTTGGCAGTTCATTTTTCGCCAGGCATCTGCCCTACTAGCGCTAAACGAACGTCAATTCCTTCAACTTGGAAATGCGGCACAATATAGGTACTTACGCGGTAGTAACCCGGGTTACCCGGAATTTCTGACACGGTTACTTTTGCATCTTTTAACGGATGCGTTGCAATAAGTGACTCATCTGGGTTATTCATTTTAGTTACCAAAGCGCCTAGCCAATCATTTAGCTGCTGCTCTAGTTCATGACGCGGCTTACTCGAACCAATGTTTTCGCGCTGTAAAACTTTTAAGTAGTGCGCTATGCGCGACACTAAGAAAATATAAGGTAAACGCGAGTTAATGCGTGCATTTGCTGTTGCTTCACTGGTTTCAAGTACTTGTGGCTTTTGTGCACTGTTAGCAGAGAAGAAACATGCAAAATCTGAATTTTTATAGTAACTAAGTGGAATAAACCCTTGGTTAGCAAATTCAAGCTCTTTCGTTTCAGAAATAAGCACTTCGGTAGGTATTTTAGTTTCAGACCCTTTACCTGCTTCAAACGAGTGAAGAGGAAGGTTTTCAACTTTACCACCCGATTGCGGACCACGAATATTTACAGCCCAACCGTTGTCATGGAAGCTACGAATAATATTGGCAGCAAATGCAAACGTAGCATTACCCCATAAGTAGCGCTCATGATGCTGTGCATTAACATCTTCTTGGTAATTAAAGTTACGAAGAGGATTTGTTTCACCGTATGGTAAACGCAGTAAAAAGCGTGGGAATGCTAGGCCAATGTAGCGAGAGTCTTCTGATTCGCGGAAATTTTTCCAACGAAGAAACTCCGCACGCTCCATGTAAGAACCTAAATCTTGAATTTTTGATACTTCTTCAAGTGAATCTTTCAAGAAAAATTTAGGGCCAACGCTCCCCATAAATGGACAGTGAGCCGCCGCTGAAACACGCGATATTTCTTGTAGTAACGAAACATCTGGCGCAGAACAATCAAACTCAAAGTTAGATACCATGGTTGATACAGGCTCGCCACCCGGCGTGTCGTAGTCTGACGTGTATACGTGTTTGTATAACGCAGATTGTGTTGTATCTGGCGCTTCTTCAAAGTCGTCTCTTAATGTTTCTTTATCAACATCAAGCATTTCAATTTTAATATTTGCGTTATTAGGCGTGTGGTTAATTAAATAACGAAGTGAACGCCAAGCTGATTCCATTTTTTGAAAACTTGGGTTATGTAATATTTGGTCTAACTGCTGAGAGATAATTGTATCTACTTTTGCAATGTAATCATCTAAAAGCAGTTTATCTATGCGCGTTACTTCTTGATCGCTGCTACCGGCCATATCTAAAAATACGTTAATGGCTGCTGTTAAGCGCTCATTAGCACGTGTTTCAGCAAGGTTGCTGGCGTCTCTGAATGAGTCTAGTTTAATTTCATCTGCAACAGGTGAAATATCAACCATTCCACAAATGCTTTCGTAGGTAGATAAAGCAGCTTGCTCTGTCGTATGTGCAGCTACATTTAATTGTTCTTGCATTGACATGGTAACCTCCTTATTCCGTTACGGGTTGTTTTTCTTCTTCAGACGCAAGTGGTGCAATTTCGTCAAGTTTTGCTTTTAGTTCATCAAGTTCAGGCTGATTTTGTAATACACGCTCAAGCTCTTTACGCAGTGATGAGTTGTCTAATAAGTTAGATTTAAGATCACGTAGTAAGTTACGCATTGCCATCATTTTATTAAGTTCAGGCACCTGTGCTGCAACCGACTCAGGATCAAACGATTTAAAAGAATCAAACTCAAGGTTAACGTTAATTTCGCCGTCGCCTTTAATTTTGTTAGCAACCTGAAAGTTAGCTTTAGGCGCCATATCTTTAAGCACTTGCTCAATGTTATTTTTATTAATTGTTACTCGCTCGCGCTCAGAAAGTTCCTGGCTATTTTGACCATTTGAATAGTCACCAATCACTAACATTTTTAACGGTAATTCACTTTTTTGCGAAGCGCCGTCTGTATCAAGCTCTAACGAAATATTGATCCGAGCTCGTGGGATCTCTTTTTGAAATGTATCACTCATGTTTTTTCCTTTGCAGTTTGGTTATCTACCGTCTCAATTCCAATTAAACCTCGACATATTAGTCAGGCCCTTGTAACTAAACCCAACTTAATGCTTGTGCGGGATCAGTTACCATCATTTGCTGACTAATATGTTTAGCAGCTAAACTCATTTCATCTTCTGGCGTTTGTGACAAACTTGCATAACACTGCTTGGAGAATCGCCATACTTCCATGCAAAAACATTGTTGCCATTGCGCTAAATCGTGCGCGTTTATTTGTTCAAGTAATACATTTAATAAAGACAAAGCATGTTCATAGTGCTCAGCCTTTATTAATAACTTCGCCTTCAATAACTGTGCTTGCGCTTTATCAAAAGCATTTAAAATGGTTATTTCATCTACTTTTTTTAACGCACTCGACAATTGACCTTTTTCAACTTCCTCGACTAACTCAACGTATTGCTCATCAAATAAGTTACTTTGGGTACTGGTGGAGTCAGTATTGAATGAATTAGCAAGCTCTCTTATAAATTCTTTATTGACGGGTGAACATAGCGCACTGCTATCGTCGTATTGCAGTGATGTTAAAGCCGGAAACTGCTCGTTTAAATTAACAAGCTGTTGCTCTAACCAATGAACAAGGTGTCCTTTGTTTAGTTTTTTTAAAGCATTTAATGTAAGAATTTGCAGATTTAAATTAAATTGCATAGCACCTTCCATAAATAAGCCTTCAGCTAAATTTAAGGCTTGCTCTGGTTGGTCGCTCGCCAAGGCATTTTCAATAGGGGCGAATGCGGCTGCACGCGGAGCTGGGAGGCGTGTTTTACCATTTTCATTTGCAGGTAAAGATAATTTAGTCCACCGTGCTGCGCGTGATAATTTCACTACGCGTTCAATGTTATTTTGCTCTTTGTCAAAGTTTAATAACTGCCTTATAGCCGCTAAATATGCGGTATCTGATGCTATATCGTTAGTATTTACAGTAACTTGAGAACGCGCGGGTGCCGCATTTGTACTTGGCTCATCAGCCTTAGGCGCACTTTGCACAGCATTATTAACTGTCGTTTGTTCGAGCTCTTTTACTGGCTCAACTTTTTCAGGCTCAACAACGGGTACCGGATTGCGTTTTTCTTGCTCGTGAGCCCAATCGTTTAATGTTGATAATGGGCCTGACTCACTATCAAGCACAGCAACACATTGCTCGTTATATTGTTTTAATGCAGCAACAAGTTCAGGCCATTGCTCTGGGTTAGTATTGTGTCCTTGGGCAACACCTTTTAAACGCTCTTGCTGCTGCAAGAACCAGGTATTTACCGCACTTCGCATTCTTGCTTTTAGCGGGTGCACTTCGTCTGGAAAGGTGGTTAATAAACGATTAAACAATAAAAGCGTATGAGTGAGGCCGGTCACACCAAACTCACTGGTTGCCGCAAGTGCCAGATAACTCACAATACGCAGATCTTTACTTTGCGTATTAATAAGATCGGTTGCTTGAATAAACATCATTTTAAAGTCAACTTCACCCACTCCAGAGGAAGAGGCTTTTAATGCTTTAAATGTTTCTTCGTACTTTAAATCTTCACCACATTTGTTTCCTAAAAGTGGCGAACTCAAAGCCTCAAGCCATTCAATCCATGTGGTGTGCGTATGCGGTGCTTTTAAACTCATGATTTACACCAACGGCGAAGCGCGTCATATACACTTACATTATCCATATCAGCAAAATTAAGTGTTTGTGATGATGGTTGCTTTTCGACTTTTAGGTTACATAAATCAATAATATCGTTCGATTTTTTGTCGCACTCCCACACACTATTAAAGTACGAGGCTGGAATAGGCCTACAAAAAATAGTTAAGCTAGGAGATTGGTTTTCATCACCTAATTGATAAAAAAACCAAGGTTGCCAATTATGATCTGCCACCATTGAGGCGACTAAGTGCAACCAAAAACCAGCTACTAATGCACTTTCGTGCGTAAAGCGAGGCATAGGTAAACGAATACCAAATTGGCTTCTTAAGCAGCCTCTATTGGCAATAGATTTTAAAACGATTGAAAGCTCTTCAATAAGAATTGCGCGTTTAGCAATATCATTTATTTCTAAATGATCCCAAAAAACACTCATCGGAATTGTTCTGAGTTTGTCTAACTCTTGAGTTAAATTTGGTTGCTGTTTAAGCGAATTAGCTACCAAGTTATAACCCTGAGCCTTTTGCTCCATCTCATTAATATTTGACGCATTTTTAATATTTTCATTCACACCCAATAGGTGTTCAATTACTTGGCTTGCAAATAAAAACAAAAAAGCAGGATGACGTTTATACGTTTCTAAACCGCTGTGCACAAATGAGCTAAATGGGTAAAAACGACCGCTGCTGTCAGTACTCGGTTGTAGCACCCCGAGTAAACCACCATCGTCTGCATTACCCGATATAAAAAACAACGATTTACATCCATTTAAATGATGAGTATCGCTTGCTTTTCGACCTCTATTTAAATGCGCAAACCCTTCTTGTAGCCAATGATCAAAAGAGACTGACTCACGCGATGAAATATTAAGCTTTACAAAATCTGGCCTAATGGGTGTCTTACCCATAAAACCAAATGCATGTTGCTTTACTAGGGTCGGTGTTTTCTTTTTAGTAAATAAATTAAACATTGGTCAGCCGCCTATTGCATCGTTCGCGACTGCGATTGAGCCAACGTTGGCGTTTGTGAGAACAAGTTGCTAGGAAGCGCAAACGACGTAAGCATGTACTTAGAAAATATACCGCTGTTGCGTCCTGATTTAAGAGAAAACTGCACCGTAAGCGGCTCTTCAGATTTATCTTTTAACTCCCATGTTGCTAAAAATTCAGTACCTTTAATCCATTTAACATTGGCTGAGTTAAGTACTTTTAATAACGCCCATGGGCCATCTTGTGCAATTGAGATTCTGCGCCCTTTATTATCAAGGCCATACAACACTGCTTTTTCTGCAGCACCGCGCCCTGGCCATGAAAAGTTACGCCACTCTTCTGGTTCATTTCGGTAACGGTATCCCTGCTCGCTAAAGCCTAAGTAAGTTTCACGAATACCTCTAACTGGCACAGGCATCATTTGGAATGTAAACCCTGCGCTATCCGCTCCATTTACAAATAACGAACGCGTTACTTTAGTTGCCTTAGTTAACCCATCTAATAATTGAGGGCTAAAACCAATGCCAACACCATTCCATTGTTTTTCTTCCCAAACACCACGGCGAACTTTCATAAACGGTTTAAGTTGCGTATTTATAAAACCCCATAAAATGCCCGTTTCAGCGTTTAAAAATTCTGAAACATCAGCAATTGCCGAATCAGGCCCCGTTAAATTAAACGGATATTTGCCAGCTAAACTGCTGTTATACATAGTGTAAACTTGGTTTTCCCACTCTTGATTTAACTGAGTCCGGGCTTTGGCCATAATCGTTGCAATACCCGCATGAAGCGGCGCTTTAAACAAGGCATCTAACGTTTCTTTAGTTTGCGGGTCAAGCGCGCGAGTTTGGCTTTCAATAATAATCCACGACGACTGCAATGCATTACTTTGACTATTACCAGAGAGTAGCTCTTGAGCAAAAATCATCGCTTGAGCGTCATCTTCATTGCTGGCGGCCATTGCCTTAATGTCAGAATGAATACTGCTTAACGAACTAATATATTGCCTTAAGTAGTCTGATGAGTTTTCTTGAGCGTTTGCCTGTGCAAAACGTCTTAAATCAGCAAAGCGGCTTTCAAGTTCTGGCGCTCTAACAGTACTGATCTGCGTAATTGTTGGTGTGTTTAGCGCTAATTTATTAGCAACATCTGACGCTGTTTTACCGATTGATGCTTGGCTTTTAAGTGGCGCATCTGCCGGCGTAATATTGTCACTCACTAATTTCATTAGGTCATTAAAGGGGCCGTCCATTGACGAAAGGCGCGCAAAATCAATACTGGCGTCATTTAAATCTCTAAAAGCTGGCATTTTCACGCTATCAAGAAACTCAAACCACGTGTTGCCATAATCTTTAAAGTAATAGGCGCGCATTGCTTTAGCTAGCGTTTCAGCTTGTGCTTCATCTACCACATTTTGGCCAGAGTCATTACTTGTTCCCATAACCCAATCGCCAGAAAACACTAAACGAGAAATACGCTTAATTTCTGGAAAAACATATTCTTCCCAGCCTAAATTTGTGTATACGTAAGGTATTTTGTATTTACTTTTGAACACATCACGATTTTTAGAAGCCATAAAGTTATTTAAAAGTAGTGGCTTTTTGCGCTCAGCAAAGCTTGTAATAACTTGTTGATATAGCGGGAACGCCTCAGGCTGGGTGTTTAGGTTTTCACGCGCTAACGCGATAGAGGTTTCGTTAGATTGCCAAAAAACAATGTTACCTGGTTGCTCAATATCATTGCCCATATTTTCTAAATACATGTCAACTAAACTACTTAGTTGAGTATAAATAGGTGCCTGCTCCTCGGCGTTTATGTCAATATTAAAGTGCTCTGCAATAAAGTTAAGTAACTGCTCCTTTGCAAATTCAGGTGACATATTTTCAGGGTTAGTACTCATCATTAA
>TARA_B110000196_G_scaffold63960_1_pt1 | contig 27843 bp, 24 predicted proteins | sample TARA_B110000196 | Tara Oceans TARA_B110000196 (sample SAMEA4397072) | marine metagenome | biome: Polar Biome; feature: [MES] marine water layer (ENVO:01000295) within the mesopelagic zone...; material: water (ENVO:00002006), including particulate matter (ENVO:01000060) such as...... | reverse complement strand
TAGGTAATGAAAAAACCAGGGTTGATATTTTATATGTTTCTCCTTAAAAAAATAATACAAATATATTTTTTAGTATCCTTTGTGCTAGCACAAGGTCCAACAAATAGTTTCGGAATAGGGAGCATTCAAAAATGGAATTCTCCATCTCAAAGTGGTATCGGCTCAATCGGGCTGGTACCTTCATTTCAGAATAATGTTTCATTATTAAATCCAGTAACCTGGTCAAATCTTAAATTCACGCATTTATCTGTATCATATAATGGATTAGAGTCCAAAATAGCAAAAAATAATGTGACCAATGGTTTTTCTAATCTGCAATCAGTTCAGCTTATTATACCAGTAAAAAATAAATATGCAGTTGGACTGGCTCTTCATCCCTTCTCCTATCAACAGATTGTTTTATCTGACACTGGCTATAGTGATATATTGGCTTTTGATGATACTTTGACGTTTGATAAGAGATATGATCAATCTGGAGGAATAAACGCGCTAGACTTGTCATTTGCATCCTCATTATTTAAGGGTAATCGTATCGGGGTTACCTTTCAGCTTTTATTTGGTTCATCCAGACAAAATAAGAGTCTAATAATTAACCAAATACCCTATACCCAGACTTCTCGTTTGAACTATTCTGGTGTTACCTCTACTGTTTTTGTAAGCCAGAAAATGGATTTTGCCGATTTTTACTTTAACACATCTTTCTCAATAAAGCCACTAGCGGCGATTTACACTAAGCTTTATCCTTTTGATGATACAAATAATAATGGATACCATGATTTCACTTATAATTACCTAAGCCCTGGTTATGATTTTCCCCATCCTGATGATATTCCCGAACCCGATGAATCAAGATTAACTGATATATATGATAGATCTTCATTAGGAATGGGTATAGCAAAAAAAATATTCAGTAGGATTCAGATATCTGGAGAGTTGCAGAACAATAAAGACAGGGCTTCTTTTAATACTTTGCTTCCAAATAATTTCAATTATAGAATAAAAAATGATAATCATTATTCCTTAGGACTAGCATGGTTTCCTGATGATCTTTCTTTTCGATTTATAGATAACTTTACTTTTAGATCTGGTCTTGTTTTCAGTTCTTTTACATACGATGAGTATGAAAATAGTAGTCAATCAAGGATAGTTAATAAAAATGATATAACACAACTTGGATATACTATAGGGTTTGGATATAAATTTAAGGCTGTTGGAAATCAGATTGATTTCTCTTACTACTCTGGTGCCCGGGACTATCCAAATATGTATAGCGATGAAAGATTCAGAGAGTTTCATGTGGGTATTAGTATTGCCGATATTTGGTTTATAAAAAGGAGACAAAGGTGAAATGAGTTTATTGAGATTTAAATATTTAGTAATAATCAGTTTTACTTTTGTTGCCATGATGTGCGTTCCACCAAAGGAAAAATCAGACTCAGATTTTGCAAAAGAAAAGGCAAAATTAGATTCATTGAGAGATGTTAGGTGCCCTCGATTGATGAGTAGTGCAGCAGAATATTATAGAAACCGAGATTGGAAACAGACTATTAGAATATATTCAGAAATCACCGATCTAGATTGCGATGAGTGGAATGTCATTTATGCTCCTCCTGAAGAGATATATCAGTACTATTCGTTCGCATATACACAGCTGGGAAGGTTTGACAGTGCAGAGTTTGTATTGCTCGATGGATTGCAAAAGATACCTCAGAATATTCAGCTAAGAAAACAATTAGCATATGCATACAAGAGGCAAGGTAAGGTTGAAAAAGAGATTATTGAATATGAGCGTCTTGTTGATATCGTTCCTGATGATATTAGTATACTAAATGATCTAGCAAAGATATACAAAGACCAGAATAATTATGATGATCAGATAATTATCCTCAAAAAGATTCTTAAGATAAATGATACTAATGACGTAACTCAAAGCGATCTTGCAGTGGCATATGAAAATAGTGGACGTAATCCATTAGAGGTATATGAAAAGAGGTTTATGGATAATTCTGACAATATTAGTTATGGACTAGATTATTCTGATCGATTGATCAAGGCAGACAGGGTTGATGAGGCTAAAGATATTCTAAAAAGAATTATTTCTAAAGATCCTACCAGTAAATTAGCTTATCAAAAATTAGGCAAGGTATGCTGGGCATCGGATGAACTTGATAATGCCGCCTCTGCATATGAATTATTATTTAAAATTGATCCGAGGGACGGTAAAGTTGCTGTTAATATTTCTGATATTTACATAGACTCTGAAAACTTTGGAAAAGCATTAAGATGGGCTGATAAATCAATTAATTTAATTAGTAATAGTGGCAAGGGTTTCGGACAAAAAGGAAAAGTATATTACAAAGCTTGGGAGACGCTTAAACAGAATCCTTTATCTGTAGATGATAGAATAGTCGCAAAACTTGCATTTAATAATTTTGTTAAGGCAGAAAAATTAAATTACAGAGGTTTTAACAGATCTAAATATTTAAAAGAAAATGCTAAAGATCTTCTCTATGGTAAAGCTCATTGGTTTATGGCAGAGGATAAAGTAAAAAGATCTGGGATCATCCGAACAACGACATCTAGTTATGACTGGGTTACGGATGAATTATTACCGGAAAAAGGTTGGAAAAAATAATTGACATTTATAAAAAAAATTGATTCTGAATTATATCATATAATCCAGAAAGAGCAAGAGCGAGAACAGAATACCTTAGAGCTTATTGCGTCTGAAAATTTTACCAGTGCAGCTGTATTGGAAGCTGCAGGTGGAATAATGACAAATAAGTATGCAGAAGGTTATCCTGGGAAGCGTTATTATGGTGGTTGTGAACATGTGGATGCGGCTGAAGACTTAGCTAGAAATAGGTTAAAAACGTTATTCAATGTAGAGTATGCTAATGTGCAGCCACATTCGGGTTCACAGGCTAATATGGCTACATTTATGACTTTCTTAGAAATTGGCGATACCGTAATGGGATTAGACTTATCTCATGGGGGTCATCTTACGCATGGCAGTCCTGTTAACTTCTCTGGTCAACTCTATAATTTTATTAGCTATCACGTTGATAAAAACACTGGGAGAGTGGACTTTGATGAGGTGAGTTCCTTAGCAAAAGAGCATAAACCAAGAATGATAATATGTGGTGGCAGTGCCTATCCACGTTTTATAGAATTTGAAAAATTTCATGCTATAGCAAAAGAGAATGGTGCTTATCTGATGGCTGATATTGCCCACCCTAGCGGTTTGATTGCTGCTGGAGTGCATCCCTCTCCGGTACCATATTGTGACGTAATAACAAGCACCACGCATAAAACATTGCGAGGTCCAAGAGGTGGTATTATAATGATGGGTAAAGATAAGGAAAATCCCTGGGGGAAGGTTGCGCCAAAGTCTGGCAGGGTTAAGATGATTTCTGAATTGCTTGATTCATCGGTCATGCCTGGAATTCAGGGCGGACCTTTAATGCATATAATATCTGCAAAAGCATTGGCATTTGGAGAGGCACTAAAACAAGATTTTAAAAAATATGCTCAAAAAATAGTCGACAATGCAAAGACTATGGCAAATTCATTAATGGAATTAGATTATGACTTGGTTTCCAAGGGGACAGACACACATGTTGTTCTAATAGATTTAACAAATAAAAATATTTCAGGTAAAGAAGCAGAAAAAGTCTTAGAAGCTGCAGGGATTACTGTAAATAAGAATATGGTCCCCTTTGACCAAAGAAGTCCCTTTGTGACAAGCGGGATAAGAATTGGCACTCCGGCAATTACGACAAGGGACATGGGTAAAGAAGAAATGAAAGAAATTGTTCGGATGATCGATTCCATTATAAGAGATTCTAAAAATATTGAAAATATTCATCAAGTAAAAGCTGAGGTCAAAAATCTTTGTGAATCATACCCTATATACAAAGAACTTGCACAATAAAACATTAGGTTCAATACTCTTTGTAACTTTTTTCTTTTCATGCAGTCCTACGGTCTATATTCTCGATCACAAGCCAAAATTAGGCGGGAAGATTTTTAAAGGTTCCGTCAATAAAACGCAGAAAAAGATAACAAAATCAAAAAACGACATCCATCTGCTTAGAGAGGGGGTCGAACAGCTAACTACTTACGCATATGGTTTTCTGATTGAAGAATCTGATAGAGTGATGCTACATAATTATTCTCAAGGCAAAAAACTTAAGCTAGAAGCGCATAATTATTTTAGTGATGCTGTGGAGTATGGTGATTCTGCTCTTAGTTTTATCTATAAAGATTATATAGAATGGATTAATGATAATAGTGATAACATTATTACGCCTCAATCTTCAGACCTTACACTTTTTTATTGGACGGCGGCAGCCTATGGAGGAGCGATTAGCTCCAGCGGTGGCAACCCCGCATGGATAATAAAACTTCCAAGAGTCGGTAAACTTTTAAATACGATTGTAGCAATAGATTCATCTTGGAATAAAGGTTCAGCTCTCGTAGCTCTGATATCTTACACCATGAATAATCCTAAAATGTCTACTGATAAGGGTGTGAAAATTTCAAAAAATCTTTTTAATTCTGCTGTAAAAGCTTCTAGAGGATTAGATATGGGTCCGTATGTAACATACGCTGAGTCTGTATCCATCGTGATGCAAAACAAGGATGAGTTTATTGATCTTTTAAATCAGGCATTAAAAATAGAAATTTCTAAAAGCAAAGATTTTAGGCTGACGAATACAATAAGTAGAAACCGCGCTGAATGGCTATTGGAAAATATTGATGAGTTTTTTTATTAGAGGAAGTATAATCAATGAAAAATATAATAATATTAATCGCTTATTTTTTACTCATTAGTACTGATTCTATCAGTGCAAGAAAGACCATAATAAAAATGGCGACACTGGCACCTGAGGGCACACCATGGTACGCCCTGATTGCAAAAATGGGAGAAAGGTGGAGCGAGGAAACAAACGGTAATATCAGGCTTCGAATCTACCCGGGAGGTATTGTCGGGGATGAGCGTGATATGATCAGAAAAATGAGAATCGGTCAGATTCATGGAGCCGCTATTTCCGCAGAAGGTTTAAGCGAAGTAAATCCTCAATATACCTACTGTTTTATACCTCTATTTTTTCAAGGTTACGAAGACATAGACTACATCAGAAACAATATTAAAGATGATCTTGTTAATGGCGCCGAAAAGAATGGTGTAAAGATTCTGACAATGGTAGATGTCGGTTGGGTCTATTGGTTTAGTTCAAATCCTATAATCACGCCTGACGATCTTAAATCTCAAAAAATATGGACATGGGCAGGCGACTATAAAACTGCTCAATTATGGGACAAGGCAGGGTTTAACGCTGTCCCACTATCTGTACCAGACGTACACTCCAGCTTACAGACCGGACTGGTAAATGCAATGGCTTTTCCTCCTTTGTATGTGGCCGCAAATCAGTATTTTGGTATAACATCTCATATGCTAAATATGAAGTGGGGTATTTTAACAGCAGCAATAGTAATAGATGTTAAAATTTGGAACAAGATCAAACCCAAATATCAAGAAATAATGCTAAAAGTTTCTGAAGAGATTGGAGTTGAATACCAGCTTAATAATCGTAATGAAGCAGATAACGCTATCGATGTAATGAAAGAATATGATCTTCAGGTTCATGACCTAACGCCTACACAACTGGCCGAGTGGAACACACTTGTAGAGTCTATGTATCCACTAATTAGAGGTAATATCGTCCAGGAAGAGATTTTTGATCGTGTTTTGAAACTGAAGGATAGTATGCCATCAGCTAAGAAAAAATAATAATGGATAAAACTTGAAAATTGTTAATAAAGTTGAAAATATAGCTGCATGTTTAATTTTCATATTATTAGTACTGCTCCCATTCTCTGATTTAATAATCAGGGAAGCAATTCGTCCCTTTTTCTCTGGAATAGCTAAAATCCCAGCCTCACAAACTTTAGTCTCACACTTAACTCTTTTGATTGGCTTTAGTGGTGCAGTTATCGCATCTAGGGATAATAAACTATTATCACTATCGAATACATACCTATTTGATGATAGTTTGCCAGGTATTAGTAAGCATATTACAAAGTGGGTCACCCTTTTTGTTATTTTTCTTTTAGCTATAGGAAGTCTAGACCTTGTGCTAGTAGAGCTATTTTTACAATACCCAATATTTATTGCTCCCAGCATCCCGCGTTGGATATTTCAGTTAGCCATGCCACTTGGGTTTTTCATTATATTTCTTCATATAGCAGGAAAAATGAGAAAAAATATTTTTTCGTTAAGCGGATTATTTACTATTCTATTTATCATACTATTTTTGATATCTCAAGACGATTTAAGGGAGAATGTATTTACTCTAACACTGGGGCTATTTCTTTTTATTTTTTCTGTACTAAATGGGGCTCCTATTTTTGCTGTTTTAGGTGGCCTCGGGGCTTTACTATTTTGGTTTGATTATGTACCTATTTCCGCAGTCATAGCAGAAGCGTATCGTATTGTTGTTTCTCCACACCTAGCTACCATCCCATTGTTTACCCTTGCGGGATATTTCTTAGCCGAGAGCAAGGCATCAGATCGGTTGGTTAATGTATTTAAAGCTGTGTTCGGTTGGCTTCCTGGTGGGACACCGGTAATAGTATTATTAATATGTGGTTTCTTCACCGCGTTAACTGGCGGCTCAGGTGTGACTATCCTAGCTTTAGGTGGTTTGCTTTTTCCTATGCTAATAAAAGATGGTTATAAAAGAAAGTTCAGCTTGGGCCTGATAACAGCATCTGGATCAATAGGTTTATTATTTCCCCCTAGTCTGCCATTGATTCTTTATGGGGTCACTGCTGGTATATCAATCAAAAGTATCTTCATTGCAGGAATTATGCCAGGAATATTTCTAATTGTAGCATTATCACTCTGGACAATTTATTCCGGTGAATTAGACAAGGTTGAAAAAAATGATTTTAATATAAAAGATTCGATTAATGCATGTTGGGAGACTAAGTGGGAATTGTTTATTCCTTTCATAGTTCTCTATGGAATATTTGGTGGACACGCAAAGCTCGTAGAAACTGCCGCTTTTACTGTCATTTATATTTTCGTAATTGAAACTTTCATTTATAAAGATATAAAAATGAAAGACATTGTAAAGATTATCGTTTCTTGCGCAACACTTGTTGGTGGGGTATTGATTATAATTGGTGCTGCCATGGGATTAACGAGTTATATGGTTGATGCACAAATACCGATGAAGATTTTATCAATAATGAAGGAGTTGGTAACCTCTAAATATGTATTTCTTATATTATTAAATGTTTTTCTTTTAATTGTCGGTTGTCTCATGGATATCTTCAGTGCAATAATAATTGTAGTACCTCTTATTGCACCCTTGGGCTTACACTATGGGGTAGATCCAATTCATCTGGCAATAATATTTATCGCAAACCTAGAACTCGGGTATTTAACACCCCCTGTTGGTATGAATCTATTTCTATCAGCATACAGGTTTGATGAAAAAATGCCATTCATATATAAGGCGACATTCCCATTTTTTATTGTTCTACTAGTTGCTGTCCTTTTTATAACCTATGTTCCAAGTCTAACGCTTTGGTTATTATAAAGTAGCTAAGATTATTAATATAAACATTCCTTGACACTCCGAACACACATGAAATATATTCGCCGTCTGAATTACAGGAGTACTATTAGAAAGTAAACGCTATTTCATCCCCTAGAAAAAAGGGCATAATGCACTAAATTAATATTATCAAGGAGATCGTCCATGAAGCGTTTTGGCGTAGTACTCATTTTATTATCTATAATTACACGTTCGGTTATCGCACAGAGTGAGGCCGGTGCGATATTTTTACTAATTGCACCTGGAGCTAGAGCTGGTGGAATGGGAGAGGCGCAGGTAGCGGTCGCAGATGATGCCTATGCTAGTTATTGGAACCCAGCTGGATTAGGGTTTTTAAAAGGTTCTGAAGCTGCTCTAATGCATGTTAACTGGTTGCCAGGCTTAGCAGATGATATGTATTATGAGTTTTTTGGATTTAGAAAGCATTATAATACGCTGGGTACGTTGGGTGGACATATCATTTTTCTTAACCTTGGTGAACAGGTTAGGACCAGTGAAATTGGTGAAGAGCTTGGTACATTTACGAGCTATATGACTGCATTCTCTTTGTCTTATGGAGCTTTAATCTCTGAAAAGAAATCTTTTGGGATTAATGCAAAAGTATCCTACCAGCATTTAGTTGAAATTGGAGCGGGTAGTGAACAAGGAAAAGGTACCTCATTAGACTTTGGTTTTGATATCGGCTACTTGCAAAAAGGTTGGCTAATCGATGATCTGACTTTCGGCTTTAATCTGTCTAATATAGGGCCTAAAGTTTCTTTTATCGACCCAGATCAGGCAGATCCTCAGCCTACAAATTTAACCTTAGGCTTTAATTATGCGATTGTTAACAGCGAATATAATAAGCTGAACTTAGTATATGATGTAGATAAATTACTTGTTGCCTCTTACCCTGATATGGATTGGGATGATAATAGTTATATTGGTGGTTTTGATGAAGATGGTAACCAGAGTCCTGGTAATGATTATAACAAAAAAGGTCAGATAGAGATCGCTCACACAGATCCTATATATTTAGCGTTGTTTACTTCTTGGGTTGATGATTGGTTTCTAGGTGGTGATATTGACCGTGCAATTTCAGGCGAATATGGAGATAAATTAATCGGAGGATGGGACTGGGATGAGTCAATGGATCTGAATGGTAATAATGAGCCAGATGAAAATGAAATGATTCGAACTGATGGTATTGCCCCAGGTGACCAAGGTTGGGGGAAGTATAATGAATGGGGTCAAAAAGAAGTCGGTAATAGTAACGATCGCAGTATGTCAGATGAATTAGACAAACTAGTTCATAATTTTGGGCTTGAATATTGGTATGGTAAATACTTTGCAATACGCACGGGTTATTATTATGATAAAACAGGAAAAATAAGTAACCCTACTTTCGGAATAGGTCTAAGATTCGCTGGCTATGGATTCGATTTTGGATATACATACGGAGAGCCAGGACATCCACTAACAAACACGATGAGATTCTCCCTAAATATGGAATACTAGTTAGTCTCCCGTGCAATATAGTTTATTTAAAAACTGGATTTTTTTCTGTTTCTGGTTTTTATCCATTATTAGTGCTGACATATCTGGAAATATTCGCGTCTGTGCGTTAATGGTCAGCTTTCAGGAAGATGATAAAGAGAGCACAACAGGTAATGGAAAATTTTTAAGTGAGATAAAAGGGACTGACTGCGAATCTTACCATATAGATCCTCCACCGCATGATAGAGCATACTTTTATTCACAGTTAAATTCAGTAAATAATTATTTTCAATCTGTGTCCTATGGCCAATTTGGTATTGACCTCACTCAAAGTAGTATATATCCACTAGCATCTGCATCTTATGAACTGCAACTTCCTATGTCTTATTATTATCCTTATAATGAACAGGGTAGTTCAGAGGATAGGCTTGTAGAACTATTCACATCGTCAATTGAAGAAGCTTATTTAAAAGATGGAATAGATTTTGATATTTATGATCTCATCATCATTTTTCATGCTGGTATCGGACAGGATTTCGCCCTTCCTTTTTTGGACCCTACTCCTGAAGATATACCATCCACATTTATTGATTCTGAAATGATATACAATTCTATGGGTATTGATGGAATTACGATAGGTGCCGCTACAATAAATAAGGGTATCCTTTTACCAGAGACCCAAAATCACCTTAATTATGAAATCTCTGTTGCTATGTTTTCTGGTGAGCCAGACCCATGTGATTATCAATATGGATTGACAGGGACATTGTCACTTATGATTGGTTTTGCTGTAGGGCTTCCTCCTTTATGGGAAATTGAAGGCGGTGAAAGTCGAATTGGGGTTTTTGGTCTAATGGACCAGGGCTCTAACAATGGAAGAGGACTGGTCCCTTCTCGGCCTGATCCATGGTCACGAATCTATGCCGGCTGGGAATCGCCAATAACTATCCAAGATAATACTAGTATTAGTCTCCCTAAAATAGGAAAGGATAATATTATAAGAATTGACATCAATGATTCGGAATATTTTTTAATTGAAAATCGTGTAAACCACTTTAGAAAAGGAGTCAGTTTAGACTCTATAAGATTTAGAGCTTGGGAAGAGTCTGGTAATTATCCGTCTTTTATAAAAAGTCTAAAGGATTCTGTTAGCATAGATATCGATGCTAATGGTGTTATCACTAACATATCAAACTATGATATTGGCTTACCTGGATCAGGTTTGTTGATATGGCACATTGATGAAAATTATATTCAGTCTGGTATGGGGGACTATTCAATTAACAAAAATATAGGTTTACAAGGAATAGATATCGAGGAATCTGACGGCGCGCAAGATATTGGTTATCAGTCATTTTTCATGTTCAACGACCCCTCATCTGGATATTTTGGGGATATGTGGTTTTCCGAAAATGAAGAATACTTTAGAGCTAATCCACAGAATGAAGGACTTCTACCGATATTCAATGAAACAACGTACCCAAACACAAATGCAAATAACGGATCAAAAAGCTATATTTCCATAGAAAATATTGGACAAGCCGGGGATACTGTTACTTTTAATGTTATTAACCCTCTTAAGCCCTATGGATATGGAGATTCAACCGTGTTTTTTAGAGATATTTTTGAATTTAATAATGCAGAATCATCTGTATTGATTGGCGGAGAGGATTCGCTTTGGTTCTCAAGCGTTATCAATCTTTCTGATCGAACTTATTTTCATTCTCTTGTTTCCAATGAAGTAATAATTGGTGTCAATCATTCTGGGCAGTATTCGTTGGTTGAAATTTTTGAATATTTTGATAGCAACGTGATATTATCACTGTACGAGTATGACAATGACTATTTTTCTTTTAGAAGCTCTACTGCGATTGATTCACTAATATATCCAGTATATCGAAATAATTTTCAAGAAAGATCCTTATTAAATCAAGATCAATGGATTAACCATACTAGTTCTGTATTTGGTGCTAATAACGTTTACAGAACCAATAAAGACGATGGATTAACCAGTGTCACTATAAATGGTGAAGAAAATAATTTAAATAACATATTCCCCATTTCCATTTCTGGTATTGATCTTCAGCTTGATGCAATTCTCGATATACTAGTTATCGATAAAGATGGAACGCTGTCGGGATATAATAGTCAACTATCATTGTTGTCTAATTTTCCGATGGATTATAAAGTAACTGGTCCTTTGTTATCGCAAAACATAATGGGAGATGATCGCCCTGAAATAATAGTCAAATCTTTAGACTCTAGCGCAATTTACATCCTTGATTACCAAGGGAGAATTTTATCTACTATCTCCACTGAAAAAAATGATCAAATAGTATTGATTTCCACTATCAATCAAAAGAATTGTATTGTTACAAGAAATAATATATTTCAATTTTTTGATTCTGATGACAACGGTGGAAATGAATGGAACTATGTTCATGGTAATCAAGGAAATTCCAGGAGCGTAGATATTGAATATCAGTCAAAGATTAACACTAATAATATAGTCTCCAGAGCATACTGCTATCCAAATCCAATTAAATCACATACTGGTAAAATTCGCGTAGAAACAAATAATGCGAGTTTTTTAGAGTTACACCTGTATGATGCTTCAGGGTTTTTTGTAAAAAGATTTACTAAGAATATCAGCCCGAATGGAGTCTATATCACAGAGTGGGAGTTAGATGCTAACAATTTAGAATCTGGGATATATTTTGCGCGTTTAGAGGCCAAGTCTAACAGTCAGTCTGATGATTCAAAAATAATTAAGATCGCAGTTATCAAATAAATATGTTCAGGCACATTGTATTTCTACTATTAACTGTTATTTTTGGACAGGCTAAGTATAATCATCCAGAGCTTAAGTGGTATACTTTTGAGACTGAACATTTTAAGATACACTACCATGATGAGACTGAAGTATCTGCAAGGGAAGCAGCAACAGTCGCTGAATTAGTTTATCCTAAAATAACCGAGTTCTATGACTTTGAGCCTGAAGATAAGACGAACATTATACTTAAAGACGCAGATGATTATTCTAATGGTGCTGCTTATTATTACGATAATAAAATAATTATTTGGGCCTCTCCCTTAAACTTTGAATTAAGAGGCAGTCACAGATGGCTGCAGAATGTAATCACTCACGAGTATGCTCACATAGTATCACTCCAAAAATCAATGAAAATGGGCACCAAAATTCCCGGTGCCTATCTCCAGTTTATGGGCTATGAAAAAGAAAAAAGAAAGGATGTTCTCTATGGATATCCAAACACTTTAGTCAGCTACCCAATACCTGGTACCGTTGTACCGCCTTGGCTCGCTGAGGGAGTGGCCCAGTTTATGTATGATGGTGCAGACTGGGACCATTGGGACACACACAGAGACATGATACTCAGAGACCGCTCTATTAACAATAAATTATTAACATTTGACCAGATGAATACATTTGGTAAGAAAGGAATAGGGAACGAATCAACCTATAATGCGGGATTTGCTTTGACTAGGTATATTTCCTATAAATTTGGATCAGCTACATTAAAAAAAATAATGCTGGAGCTTTCAAAGCCTCTACAGTTTTCTGTTGATGATGCTATTTATAATATCTTAGATATTAGCGGATATGAGTTGTATGATGAGTTCGTCACTACAATTGAAGAAAGATATAAAACACTTATAAAACCGATTGAAATAAATACTATAAAACCTAATATTATTATAGGTGAAGGAACTTCAAATATTTTTCCAGTTTGGGCTCCAGATAGTAATAGCTTCTTATATCTTAGTAATAAGAAGAATGATTATTTTGGACAGACTGACTTGTATCTATATGATCTTAATAGTAAAAAAGAGCAAAAATTATCAGGATCTGTTTTTTCTGCTCCAACCTGGAACCCTAGCGGTAGGGTAGTGTACTATAGTAAGAAGCCTAAATTTCCTGATAAGCATGGATCTAGGTATTATGATATTTACGAGTACAACCTAAAAACTAAGAAAGAAGTTAGATTAACAGAATCATCAAGAGGCTTCTCTCCGGTATTTGTTAGTAGAGATAGTAGCATTGCTTATTTAGCTACGAAAGATGGCTCTCAGGATATCTACCAATTAAATTTAAAAACGAGAGAACTTTTAAAAATAACTGACTTCGATGACAGGCCTATTGTTAGCAGTTTAGTATATAATGAATACAATCATAGTCTCTATTTTGATATTTCCACACATCACTATCGAGACATTGCTACAATATCTCTGTCTGACACAGTATATAGGATGGTTTTAAACAGCTCGATGTGGGATGAGAGGAATATTACTTTTACGGACAATGGGTCACTAATTTATTCCGATGATAGGAGTGGAATCTTTAATCTCTTTTACATTGATTCACTAACTAAAAAACAAGGCTATATATCGAATGTATATGGTGGCGCATTCATGCCTGATATTAATAGAAATGGGAAAGTGTTATACTCTATTTATGCTGATGGCGGCTATAAGATTGCGATAATTGATTCATTGGACCTTATCGATGAGTCCCTGGTTGGGTATTCTCCTTCATACTATTTAAAAAATAATGATTATTCAGACCCTATCATTGATCTCGATAGTACTAAGTCAGCAGCCTATGTTGACCAGTTCCCGAATATGTTCATAATGCCCAAACTTATGTTTGACTACGGCACTACAAAACCCGGGGTGTACTTTTATTCAAGCGAGATTTTAGATCGTTTGAGTCTTTTTGGAGGTTTATCTTTAAATAATCTGATGGACTCTGATCTTTTTTTCATATTTGAGTTTAATCGCTTGTATCCTACTTTGTTTTTTGAAACCTATTATTTGACAAGAAATACAACGGACCAAGTTAAATATCGAGATATCTATGGAATAGACAGTGACATTAAATTTAGAATGATCTTGTTTAGGCCTGGCCTGAGAATTCCACTGTATGGAAGTACGTTAGAGATTTTTAGTACTTGGCAAAGATATAGGGCCTTCATTAATGAATCATTACCGTTGGAGATGATAGAAGCAGGAGCTGCATATGATTATTATCGAGGTGCATCAATAAACATCGATTGGAAACTAAATATTATTAAGCTTAGGCTAGATGGAGGAATTAATCCATCAAATGGTCTAGCTTTTTCTGCTAAAATAGATATTGAAAATAATAAATTTATTAAGGGGTTGGATTTTTCAGATGCAGGAACTTTAGTGGAAAATTATATGGATAATGATCTTGTTCGTTTACAAAGTGATTTTGTTTATCACTATGAACTTCCTTGGTTTAAAAGGTGGACAACCTCTATCCATTTAAATGGTGGCTATATATCGAACACAAAAGTGGATTCATTCTTTCACTTTTTTAATGGTGGAATGAGTGGGCTAAAAGGGTACCCATTTTATAGTATAGAGGGTACAAAAACAGCGATGGTTGATCTTTCATTTCGTCTACCTCTGATCAGAGAGAAAAACATAAAGCTGGGGTGGTTTATTCTACAAAATAGTGTCCTTGGTACAATATTTCAGTTTGGAGATGCATGGAGAAATAAAAATGATCAATATTGGAAAAAGTCAGTTGGCCTTCAATGGCGCCTAAATGGATTTTCCTTTTATAATTTTCCCACAGCAATTGAGCTAGAAATTCACCGGGGATTAAATAAATTCAATAGAGTAATTAAAGGAGAAACATACTCATATGGTAAAGAATTTAGAACATATTTCAGGGTCTTGTTTGATTTTTAGATTATTATTACTGTTTGTTTTTATCTTGCCGATTTCTGGGCAAGATTCAACAAAAGTTGTTTTAGATAAAGATTCTACATTTTATCCCGGGAAACCATTAATTATGTCTCTCTTAGTTCCGGGACTAGGGCAGTTATATAATAAAGAACCAATCTGGAAACCGGGCCTATTTATAGGAACGGAAATATTAAGCCTTGCGAGCATCCTTTATGCAAATAAAAGAGCCGATGAAATCAGAATTAATTATCAAAATTTTGCTGATGATAATTGGAATTTGCAAAATTGGTGGAATTTTACGCAAGCAGGTCCAACCATTATTGAGAATAATGGTTTATACTTTACAGATAACAAACTAAAGGCAATGCGCAACTATATTGGCACACATCATCTGACTATTCACCTTAAAGGAGACTTGTTATATCTGTTTAACACAGAATTTTTAACTTCTGATAGTCTAGCTCTCATTTCAAGTTATCTAGGTTCGGAAGATATTAGCATGGTCAAAGATAGGCACTATTATGAAAATATCGGGAAATATGATCAATTTATTGGAGGGTGGTCAGATGTGTTTACGGATTGGTATTGGGAAGAAAAAGATGTTGGTGACAGTATAGAGATCATCATAAAAACTCCAAAAAAACAGGATTATCTTAATAAAAGGTTTGATTCCAATCAGTGGCTTTCTTTTGCTAAATTCAGTGTCAGCGCCATGATGTTTAACCATGTTTTCAGCGGGTTAGAGGCCGTATGGGCTAATAGAAATAAAGATGCTCAAGATATTAAACAAAATAAAAAGGTTGATATTGATCTAGGTTTATTTTTCAATCCGAAAAATACTACAGGTATCGGAGGGTTGGCACTGAGGATGTACTTTTAAGATGAAAAGAATTTATTTATTATTTATCATTCTTTGTGGATGTTCATCGACACTTCCAGATGAATCTCTGTCTTTAGCAGAACATCTTCAAATAGGTATGGATTATTTAGATGAAGAGAAATACGTTAAAGCACAAGATGAGTTTAAATTTGTATTGTCACGCGGTACTGGAACTGATTATGGAGATGATGCGCAATTTTTTCTAGCGGAATCATATTTTTTAAATGATCAATTTATCTTGGCAATTAAAGAATATGAGAGTCTAACTAGGAAGATGGCTTTCAGTCCTTTTTTTGAAAAATCAAGATTTAGGATTTGTGAGGCATACCGCTTTGAAAGTCCTGAGTATTATAAAGATCAAATTTATACTGAAAAAGCCCTGGAAAGGTATAGAGAGTTTTTAGATGATTTTCCTAATTCAGAGCACAATCAGACTGCAACAGAATCTATGTCCGACTTAAGAAATAAACTCGCAAAAAAACTTTATGAGACTGGGATCCTTTATTTAAAAATGGATGAGTATGAACCAGCTAGAATGTCTTTTAATCGTGTTTTAGATCAATATTATGATACCGATATTATTGAGAGGGTGCATTTCGGAGTCATTCAGTCATATGTAAAAGACAATAAACTTGATCAGGCAAAAGAATATTGGCTAGGTAAGGGCCATAGAGATATAGTCACAGAAGAATTAATTAGCGAAATTGATCAGTTATTTGCAGAATCAGAAAAATAGAAAAAAGCAATGAAGATTTGTCTGTTTGGCGGAACCTTTGACCCTCCACATATAGGACACCTGCTTATTGCACAAACAGTTTGTGAAGCAGAAAATTTTGACAAAATACTTTTTATCCCAGCCTATATACCACCTCACAAAAATGTCGCAACCTCAATAGAACATAGAGTCGCAATGGTTAAACTTGCTATCAGAGATAATCCGCATTTTGAGTGTTCTGATGTTGATATAATTAGACAAGGTGTCTCATATACGATCGATTCAATCCAAGATATTAAAAAGACATCAGGGTTATCTAGTGATGAGATTTATTATCTAATAGGGAGTGACAGCTTAATTGATTTTAAAAATTGGAAAAACCCAAAAGAAATTTTAAATGAATCTAAAGTAATCGTAGCGATTCGACCGGGTTTCAGACCTAGCGATATTCCACATTGGATTCTACAAAAGGTTCATTTTGCGAACATACCTAGGTTTGAGCTTGCTTCCTCTAAAATAAGAACAAGATGGGTAAAAGGTTTAACGATAAGATATATGGTAACGCTTCCTATTTGGGAGTATATAAACGATAATAGTTTGTATAGTATTAACGACTAGTCTTAACCAGAAAAATCTAGGTACCACCTAAATAGATTAAGAGATACAAGTAAAGTTCCTTCCAGCCTACTTATCTTCCAGCCAGACCTCATCATAAGAAGAACCATTGAGACCATAACGATAAGAATAATAATACTGGAGTGGATATCACTCTGAATAGAAGTTGGATTAATAATTCCAGCAAGGCCTAAGACACCTAAAAGATTAAATAGATCACTACCAATTAAATTTCCTATGGCCATTCCATGCTTTTCTTTAAACGCTGCAGTAAGAGAAGTTGCGAGCTCTGGAGCTGAGGTTCCCGCAGCAACGATTGTAACAGCGATTACCCAGTCAGAAATGCCGAAAGCACGAGCCAAAGATGAGGCATGTTCAACCATAAGGTGACCACCTAAAACAATCATTGCTAGGCCCACAAAGAAAAATAGATAGGACTGTCTTGTGGCTGATTTTGGGTGTGTCTCTTCTATTGTTTCTTTATTCATAAATAGAAACAGGATATAGCCTATTAGAGCAAAGAATAATATTGCGCCTTCTATAACTGTAATATTGTCATTGATGTCCCACCCATTAAAGCCAAAGAAGAATAAGTAAATTATTATTGTAACAGACAATAAAAAGAGACCGTCACGGTATAATAGTTTTGGGGTAATACTTATTGCTCTAATCATGGCAGTTCCACCTAGTATAAAACCAAGATTAAAGATATTTGATCCGACAACGTTTCCGATTGATATATCTGTCTGGCCAGTTATTGCGGCTCTAATAGTAACAGCAAACTCAGGGGCGGAAGTACCAAAAGCGACAACTGTTAGCCCAATTACAAGGTCAGATATTTTAAAAGAGTGGGCTATTTCTGCAGCAGCTTCAACAAGCCAGTCAGCTCCTTTCCAGAGCATCCCAATTGATATAATCACCAAAACGCTGTCTAATAATAAGCTCATTAAATTATTATTTTTTTATGCATTGAGTTCAAAGAAGAAATTAAAGTTACGCATATTAATTGGTACGTATATTGCTAATTATTTAATATTAGTTTTTGTGGTTAGTTATCGATCTTCGTTTCTTTTTCTATGGATAATAAATAAGTAATTTAAGGGCATGATAGAATTTAATAATGTTTCATACACCCACAGTAAAGGAAAAGGTGTAACAAATTTAACATTCTCAATAGATGATGGTGATTTTGTTTTCTTGATTGGAGCCACTGGTTCAGGAAAAACCACATTGATGAGACTGATTTATTTTGACCTATGGTCTGATACAGGTAAGGTTCAGGTCGGTGGTTATAAATCAGATTCTATTCGCATTAAACATGTTCCGGATATCAGGAAAAATATTGGGATGGTCTTTCAAGATTACCATCTTCTTGATGATCGTAATGTGTTCCACAATGTGGCTCTGCCACTTCATGTGTTGGGGTATAATGCTCAAGAAATACCTTACAGGGTAGAAGAGGCACTAGAGCTTGTTGGGTTTGAGGGAAAAAGGGAGCACTACCCAAACGAACTTTCTGGAGGTGAGAAACAGAAAGTTACTCTTGCACGAGCCATAGTTAAAGAACCCGATCTCATTCTAGCAGATGAACCAACAGGGAATCTAGATCCTGTTGCTGCTTTTGAGTTAGTACAGTTACTTGAGACAATAAATAATAATGGAACAACCGTTTTAATGGCCTCTCATAATTATAATTTAATTAAAGGTCGCGGTCGTAGAATTCTGGAGCTCAAAGATGGGGCAATCAGAGGAAGCTAATGGATAAATTTCTTTATCTAATTTCAGAGGGATTTAAAAATGTTTGGCGACATAAAATGACAACTTTTACCGCAGTATTTTCATTGTTTTTAGCGCTGTATGTTGTTGGTCTACTAGCTACCGCAGGAGAGAATACTAAGTCTATATTACAATACCTTAGGTCGAAGTATAAGATTGAAGTGTTTTTTAAACAGGATATCGATTACCAGTCTGCAAAAAAAATATCTAACTCTATATTGCAAATAAAAGGGATTAGATCATCAACCGTTATAAACAAAGATGATGCTGTTAGAATTTTCAAAGATCAATTTGGTGAGGATATTCTTTCAATACTTGGATACAATCCACTTCCTATAAGTGCTGTAGTTAATCTAAAACGAAAATCTGAACAAGTATTAGATGCTTCCCCTATTGTTAATAAGATAAAAAGTTTAGAAGGAATTGAGGAGGTACGTTATCAGGGCTCACTTATAAAAAAAATAGAAAGAACTTATGCAAAAATAATGAAGTATTTTCCTTATCTGGCGGTGGTATTTATACTAGTAGCTGTTCTTGTAATCTATAATACTGTAAAACTATCAATCTTTGCTCGGAAGGAACTAATTAATTCACTAAAGCTAATCGGTGCCACCAAAATTTTTATTAAGATGCCATTTATTTTTGAGGGGTTGATCGATGGAATCGTGGCCGCAGCTATTGCATCACCATTAATCTTTGGAACAATAAATGGGGTAAACTATTTGATGAATAATTTCACATCCTGGAATATACAATTATCGATTGCCCCTGTTTTATTTTTGTGGCTTACATTGCTTTCTGGCATTATTTCTGTTGTAGGTAGCTATAGAGCTGTTTCAGATATTATGAAATAGCCTCGTTGATAGAGACTCTATTCAATAAATATAATAGCGATTAACAAATAAAAACATTATACGGAGAACATTTTGGCAGAAAAAAAAACAGCTAAGACAAAAAAGCAGACTGTAAAAAAGAAAGAACCCAAAAGTCAAAAAAAGTTGGGCAATAACGATTTACAAAATCAAATAGACCAGCTCCAGGATAGGCATATTCGCCTTAAAGCTGAATTTGAAAACTTTAGAAAAAGGAAGAATAAAGAAATCTCATCATTGTTACAGTATGATGGAGAGGGCGTGATTAAAGATGTCCTCCCTATTATAGATGATATTGAAAGAATGGTTGAGTCTGCTTTAAAGGATGACACAAAAAATGAGAAATCTCTCATTGAAGGAATAACGATTCTTAAATCAAAGATTGAACGATTTTTAGAAACAAAAAATATTGAACCATTCGGTGATGAGGGTGAGGTACTAGACCCTGAGCTGCATGATGCTATGTTAACACAAAAAGATGATAAAAAAGAAGATAACACAATCCTTAGTGTTTTTGAGAAGGGTTATCGATACCATGACAAGGTAATTCGTCATGCTAAGGTTGTGGTAAATAAAAAATGAGAGATTTATATGATGTACTGGGAGTGTCTAAAGACGCTTCAGAAGGAACTATTAAAAAGGCTTACCGCAAGCTTGCTTTAAAATATCACCCGGATAAAAACCCGGGAAATGATGAGGCTGAAAAACAATTCAAAGAAGCTGCTGAAGCTTATAGTGTTCTAAGCGATAGCCAGAAAAGAGGTCAGTATGATCAGTTCGGCCATGCTGGTGTTGGAATGGGTGGCGCTCAAGGTGGCGGTTTTGATGGTGGAGTGCATATGAATATGGAAGATATATTCTCACAATTTGGAGATATATTTGGTGGAAGCCCGTTTGAAAGTATTTTCGGTGGTGGTAGACAAAGAAGTTCTATGTCTAAGGGCTCTGATATAAAAATTAAACTGTCTCTGACCTTTGAGGAGATAGCGAAGGGGATAGAAAAGAAAATTAAGATAAAACGTTCTGTTTTATCAGATGGTGTGACGTTCAATACCTGCTCAACATGTGGTGGCAATGGTCAAGTCACTCAGATTACGAATACAGTGCTTGGTAGAATGCAGCAGACGAGTGTATGCCCAAGATGCAGTGGCAATGGAAAAATAGTTGGGAATCGTCCTGCTGGTGCGGCTCCAGATGGCATGATAAAAAAAGAAAAAACTATTAATATCAAGGTGCCAGCTGGAGTTGAATCAGGTAATTATATGACCATCGAAGGACAGGGGAATGATAATATACAAAGAGTCCCGGGGGACTTATTGGTAGTTTTTGAAGAAAAAAAACATGAATTTTTTGTACGAGATGGGGAAAATATCTTTATTGAGGTAACTATCAGCTATCCTGATGCTGTTCTAGGAACAAAAATTGATATTCCAACATTAGATGGCGTTTCCGCTTTAACAATCCCAGCGGGTATTCAATCGGGGAAGCTTTTGAGAATGAGGTCCAAGGGGTTTCCGATGCTTCGAAGATCATCTGAAGGAGATCAAATCGTCAGAGTTCTTGTAAAAACTCCTTCATCTATTTCTAGAGGCAGTAAAAAAATAATTGAAAAACTTAGCGAAGAACTTGATCCAATAAAGAACCCATTCTCAAAAATAGAGATGTAAGAACCAACCAAATAAGCTTTGTTTTTTGGTTTAAGAAAATAATAACCATAATGCCTCATGGTTTATTAATATTAACTGTTGTTGTGGCTGTTTATTAGTCTAACTAATACTATAAATGATTTTAAAATGAATATATACTAATAATGGATAAAAATAAACTATCTGACTTGCTTGAACTATTTATGGTTCTGGCTTTCTTTTTTTTAATAATAGTTATCTATGTACCAGTTACAATCTGGGCAGAAGAAAAAGAATTTGAAAAAGAAAGCCGCTTCAATATGAAAAATATTTATGATATTGAGATGTTTTATGAGCAATTGACCGGATCATATAGTCCAAATTTCTTTGAAGCTTTAGGCGTTGTAAACTCAGCAAGAGACTCGTTATTAGGTGATTCACTTTATGTTGATGATCAGAGTCTTATATTATTTGGCAGAGCGTATGATGTTGATATTAATGAAACTTTTGGTTTTAACTATGATACAACATTTGGGTTTAAAAGTTATAGAAGAGATACGATCCTCGACACGACCATTCAAATAGTGATGTATTCTCAAGAGCTTGGTAGAAATGATACCAGTTTTGCACAGAAGAAATATCTTGATAATTACATGGAAGACCCAAATTTTATTGCCAAAATAAGTGAAGAGCCGTTCAAACGTGTTGAGCTTATAGAGTATTATAAAACCTATGTCCCCGATTCTACTACATTTAGCTGTCCTCTCACTGGAGAACCATACCTGATAAGTATTGACAATGAAAACAAAAAATTTAAGGTAGTGAGTCCAATCACTAGAGAAAACCCATACAAAGATCCAAGACTTTTAATATTTTCTCTAAAATCTAATGGGCATGGTGAGATTAACGATGGGAACCGTAGTTGGGATTAGGTTAATATATTATGATAGGTATTGTAATATCAGATACTTTCCTTATCACGGGAGTATGGTCAGATGATGAGAACGAACTAACGCTCCACAATGTAAAACAAATTGAATATACTGAGCCAATCACTGATATCATCTATCAAGAAGGAGAGCTGAACTCAGTACTTGGCATCGCCTTGAGAAGAGCTTCGGAAGCAATTCCATTTAGCGGACAAGATATTGCTGTGGCAATATCCGATCAATTTTTGTACCATGATTCTATTGAGACAGAGATTGATCTTGCTCGCGAGGATTACTGGGATTATTTGATATGGGTCGAGAAGAATAAGAGATCATCTAACCAGAATATGTCTGTTTTTGGACAAATTTATCTTCCAGATGAGACCAATATTCACACAGTTTCATGTCCAACAACGCTAATTAGAACTATTAAGCTTTCAGTCTCAGAACTAGGCGGTAATCCATTTTGGATGGGTCCATCAAGTTCAGTCGTGATTGATGCTGGCTATGTATCCGATGCTGCGATGGTTATAAAAAAGAAAAATCAGTACCGGTTTTTTATAGTCAAAAATTGTCGTTTTGATCATGGAATTATCGCATTCAGCTCAGGTCAACCGAAGATAATATCTTCATCAGAGAGTAATGATTATACGCTTGGTTCATTTAAACTGATCCAGTCTGATATTGATGATATTCCTGTCTACTCTCCTGATAAACTTGGGAGGCAAGCATTAGAATGCTGGACGAAATCTGATTTAAGAATAATGAAACCTTTCGAAGATATTAAATTAACCAGCAGCCTCGGAGAAAACACCAATCACTATGAGTCAAATATATTAACTAGTCTTGCACTTGGTGCATCGTCCAGGCATTCATTTAATTTTTTTGATGAGGAGAAAATATTCGATTTTCTTTTTACAGAAGTATTTTCTGAAGAAAAAGATATTGAAAAAGAGCCATTTTCATTGCCTGAAGCTCCAATGGTTGAAGAAAAGAAAGTCCGGAAGAGTGACCCCATTACAGGAGGCGAAATGGTTTGGCTCTTGTTTGCTCTAATTGTAATAATGGGGCTCTTTTTTGCAATGAACTATATAAAATTTCGTGAAAGTATCAACAGGCCGTTATTTAGTGATGAGAATAACTATGTGATAAAAAAAATAGATCCTGTGAATCTTAATGAGAGAGCAAAGAGGTTCGTTGACTATGATATTAATATGCATCTTCAGTCAAGAGAGATTTCATCTGTTATTTCGAAACTATTTAATGCAACTGAATTAAAATCATATAACAATCTGACGATAACCGGAACATTTATTAGTTTAGAGTATATGAGTGGTTTAAATCCTGACATTGAACATATTACTGGACTAGAAACCACCAGCTACTCTGTAGAATCAGCTGGCTCAGATAGTACGATGTTTCTATGGTACTATAGTTTTGATTTTCCTGAATTGACTAGATCTGAAAATATAAATAGTGGTTTTGGGAAAGATGAATTTTTAACGATAATAGATACTACGGTGAATGATTATACCCTTAAATTTTTTGATCAGTTTTATAAGACAAATAGAATTTACGAGCCAGTTCTTATTTGGGTTCGCGGGGAAGAAGATATAAAGAAAGCTGGAAATATTTTAACTAGGTCCGGGCCAACAGTGCTCCTAAGGAAATTCGTTTTATTTAATGAAATTGACAAGCCGGATCCGAGAGCAGGGTTTTACGTATCTTTTCTTGATATATAGATTTAATGAAAATACTTAGTGGTCGATATAAAGGTCTGACTATTCAAACCGCTAAGAATCTTTCTTATAGACCTACTCAGTCCCGCATTAGAAAAAGTATTTTTGATATTCTTACTCCGTTTACTTATCCACGAGTTCTCGATCTCTATTCAGGGTCTGGTATCTTAGGTTTTGAGTCAGCAAGTCGTGGTGCAGAGGTCATAACATTTGTTGAGAGTAACTATACTTTAATAAATTTATTAAATAGGAATAAAAGTAAGTTTGATAGTTCAGAATTTTCGGTCATAAAGAAAAAAGCTTTTATATTTTTAGAAAATATTGACATGAATTTTGATCTTATTTTTGCAGATCCGCCCTATGATAAATTGGACTACAATGTGTTAATGAACATGTGTATAGAAAAATTATCTAAAAATGGTAAATTAATATTAGAAATGAGCAATAATAATCTATCATTTGAGAACACTATCGAAAGAAAATATGGTAACACGAAGGTGCTTATCTATACTAAAAAATGAAACGAATAATCTACCCAGGGACATTTGACCCAATACACAATGGTCACATTGATATAGCCAAAAGAGCCTCTTTATTATTTGATGAGTTGATTTTAGTTGTCGCGATTAATGCGGAAAAAAATCCTTTATTTACTGAAAGTGAACGTATTGATCTGATTAAAGAATCTGTTGATGGTGTAAAAAATATAAAAGTTAGTTCATTCAATGGACTGGTCGTTGATTACGCAAATGATGCTAAAGCGGTAGCAATTATCAGAGGACTTAGACATGTCAGTGATTTTGAGTTTGAGTTTCAAATGGCGATGATGAACTATAACCTAAGTCCAAACATCACTTCAATGTTCATGATGCCAGATGAGAAGTATATCCATCTTAACTCTACAGTGATTAAGGATGTGGCAAGACTTGGTGGAAATATATCAGACTATGTTCCCCAATCTGTAAAAAGTGCGTTAATAGAGAAATATAAAAGTTAAATATTTCTTAAATTAGTACTCTAGATACTTCTAATTAAACTCGATTATGCCTACATACGACTATAAATGTAAAAACTGTGAAGAAATGTATGAATATTTTCAGTCTATGTCTGATGATGCGCTGACCGAATGTCCGGATTGTAAGAAAGATAGCTTAAGAAGAATAATCAGTGGAGGTACGGGTTTAATTTTTAAGGGTTCAGGCTATTACCTGACTGATTATAAAAATAAAAAAGATGAAAAATCTGTTAAAAAAGATACTAGTTCAAAGAAACAAGATAAAAAGAGTACAAAGAAAAAGGAAGTTGGTAAAGAATGACATCAAGTGAAAAGATAGACGTGAAAGCTGATGGATTATTGGTGCCCGACAATGTGGTAATTCCATTTATTGAGGGGGACGGCATTGGCTCAGATATCTGGGCTGCTTCTTCAATGGTATTTGATAGCGCAGTTGAAAAAGCGTATAACGGATTAAAATCTATTCAATGGTTAGAAATTTTTGCCGGAGAAAAATCGTACAATAAAAATGGAGAGTGGCTACCTCAGGAAACTCTTGATACAATTCTGGACCATAAAATTGCAATTAAGGGGCCGCTTACTACGCCTATTGGCGGGGGTATTCGTTCTCTTAATGTTGCTCTTAGACAAAAATTAGATTTATTTGCATGTGTGAGGCCTGTACGTTGGTTTACTGGTGTGCCATCTCCGGTAAAAGATCCGGGAAAGGTTGATATGGTAATCTTCAGGGAAAACACTGAAGATATTTATGCGGGAATAGAGTGGATGCATGGTTCTAAAGAAATAGAAAGAGTTAAAAACTTTTTTATTAATGAACTCGGAGTGACAAATATTAGATTTCCTAATACTACAAGTCTTGGTATAAAGCCAGTTTCAAAAGAAGGAACAGAGAGGCTCGTTCGGGCTGCAATTGACTATGCTCTGTCCCATAAACGAGATTCTTTGACCTTGGTGCATAAAGGCAACATAATGAAGTATACAGAAGGAGCCTTCCGTGATTGGGGATATCAGCTAGCTAAAGATGGTTATGGCTCTGAAAACTATGATGGTGGCCCCTGGCAGATAATAAAAAAAGATGGACATGAGCTGATTATAAAGGACGTTATTGCTGATTCTTTTTTACAGCAAATACTTCTACGTCCTGCAGACTATGATGTTATTGCAACGCTAAATCTAAATGGAGACTATATCTCAGACGCGCTTGCAGCAATAGTCGGCGGTATAGGAATAGCGCCAGGTGCGAATATAAATTATACTACTGGACATGCAATTTTTGAGGCTACACATGGTACCGCTCCTAAGTATGCTGGGCAGGACAAGGTGAACCCTAGCTCGGTGATATTATCCGGGGTCATGATGCTTGAATATATTGGCTGGCAAGAGGCGGCTGATTTAATTGTAAAAGGAATTGAAGGTGCAATTGGTTCAAAGCGCGTAACCTATGATTTTAATCGTCTTATGGATGATGCGACTGAGCTAAAATGCTCTGAGTTTGGACATGAGATCATATCTAACATGGGTTAAGATTTTTATATATATTAACTATTTTTGATGTCAGAATAGACTATGTTTATTGATTACACTAAAATAGAGCTCATTGCCGGACATGGTGGTTCTGGTGCGGTCTCCTTCAGGAGAGAAAAGTTTATTCCTAAGGGTGGCCCAAACGGTGGAGATGGCGGTCGTGGTGGCCATATATACATGGTGGTAGACACGAATCTGCATACATTGCAAGATATACGCTATAAACGACGATATAAGGCCGAGAACGGGCATTCAGGAAAGAGCAGCAACAAAACAGGGAGAAGTGGGAAAGATGTTATAATTCTTGTTCCGGCTGGTTCTATCATTCGAAAAGTAGGCTCTAAAAAGGTTCTTGTTGATCTCACAGAGCAGGGGCAGCAGTATATTATTTGCCATGGAGGCCAAGGAGGGAGGGGTAATGCTCGATTTAAAAGCGCTACAAGGCAAGCCCCAAGAAACGCTCAACCTGGTATTGAAGGAGAATCAGGAAACTTTGAGGTAGAATTAAAAATATTAGCTGACGTAGGGCTAGTGGGATTACCAAACGCTGGTAAGTCAACGTTATTATCCGTTCTTTCATCGGCAAGGCCTAAGATAGCGGATTACCCGTTTACAACACTTGTCCCTCAGTTGGGTATTGTTAAGTTTGGTGAATATGATTCTTTTGTAATGGCAGATATCCCTGGACTTATTAAGGGCGCAAGTAAAGGGAAAGGTCTTGGACATCAATTTTTAAAGCATATTGAGAGAAACAGAATTCATATATATTTGATAGATTGTCAAGAAGAAGATCCATTCGGGGTTTTTAGAACTCTTAAGAATGAGCTGAATTCATTCAATGAAGGTTTAGATAAAAAACCATACCTAATATGTAGAACTAAATCAGATCTAAATACTGAAATATCTAATGAATGGGATAGCTTTAATGATGACATCGTAAATATCTCATCGGTTACTAAAAAAGGCCTAGATACGCTCGTAGATACGATTGTTAAATTATTAAAGTGATATATTAATAATATACTTTAAGTAATACTCATATTCTATTATATATATAAATATATTATTATAAAAAAATAATTTAATCATCGTTTGCTGTCTGAATATATCATTGTAATTTAGGAGTCTAGATAATTGTTGGAGAGGTGGCCGAGCGGCTGAAGGCGCCCGCCTGCTAAGCGGGTATACGGTTTAGAGCCGTATCGAGGGTTCGAATCCCTCTCTCTCCACATTTTTATCGTCTAAAACCTCGTCTTGAACGGGGTTTTTTTGTTTTATAGCATGAAGTGTCTATTTATGTTTTTATTACC
>TARA_B110000196_G_scaffold92305_1_pt1 | contig 28669 bp, 29 predicted proteins | sample TARA_B110000196 | Tara Oceans TARA_B110000196 (sample SAMEA4397072) | marine metagenome | biome: Polar Biome; feature: [MES] marine water layer (ENVO:01000295) within the mesopelagic zone...; material: water (ENVO:00002006), including particulate matter (ENVO:01000060) such as...... | reverse complement strand
ATCCTTTATTCTTTTATCAAACCGCACTAGGTCTTCTAGGTTCTTTGTGGAATCCAAAGAGAGCATTGGCACACTGTGCTCAGCTGTTCCAAAAGACTTTTGCGGCTCTGCTCCAACTCTCTGCGTGGGAGAATCATTTGTGATTAATTCTGGCCATTCTAGTTCCAAAGTCTTTAATTCAGCGAAAAGAAGATCATAGTCTGAATCCTTAATTTCAGGCCTTGATTCCACATAGTATAAATGAGAGTGGCGGTGCAACTCCAATCTGATTGTTTCTGCTCGGATTTCTGCCTCGGACTTAGACATGTCGCATAAATCTCCGGTAGTATTGAAGCCATTTCAGGCCAACAAGTGCACCCATCCCCTCTTTAGCCCGCCAAATCAAAGTAACGAAAACTAGACAGGATCTTAAAAGAAGATCTATTTTAGCCTTCAGACACCTTTAACTGGATACCTATCATTGTCAGTCCTTAATATAAAACAACTACGCTCAGAAACACTGGGAACTAAGCATGTTAACCATCTTAATAATGCTGGTGCCAGCCTTGTTACAAACTCAGTGCATAAAAAGATCCTGGAACATCTAGAACTGGAACGCACCTTAGGCGGCTATGAAGCAGCCGAAAACTGTTTTGGTGAGATCCAAAACAGTTACAGGGCAATAGGACAACTCATAGGATCTCAACCGCACAATATTGCTTTTACTGAAAACGCTACTGGCTCTTTCCTACAGGCCCTCTCTTCCATCAATTTTTCTGCAAACGACGTAATTTTGACAAGTAGCAACGACTATGCTTCTAATCAAATTATGTACCTGTCTCTGGTGGAGCGGCTAGGGGTCCGCCTCTTCAGAGTAGAGGATGATTCTGACGGAAGTGTTGACTTGCACAGCCTAGAAAATCTCTTGCGGAGGCTCAACCCTAAACTGGTAGCAATTTCCCACATCCCCACTAGTTCAGGCATGGTACAGCCAGTCAAAGACATCGGTAGATTATGCAAGCAGTACGAGTCTCTCTACCTGGTCGATGCTTGCCAATCAGTGGGGCAAATGCCAATCGATGTGAAAGAAATTGAGTGTGATTTTCTTTCGGCTACAGGAAGGAAATTTCTTCGTGGCCCACGAGGAATAGGATTTCTTTTCGTTTCGGACCGAGCATTGGACCTAGGTTTAAAGCCACTGTTTCCAGACCTCAGGGGGGCAGATTGGATCCTGGAAGACCTCTACCAACCTGCCCCAGATGCCAGTCGTTTTGAAAACTGGGAATTTCCCTTTTCCCTCGTCCTTGGACTGGGAACCGCAGCTGTCTATGCCCAAAAGCTAGGCATAGAAGAAATACAACGACGTGCTTGGGGTCTTGCCGCTAAAACTCGAGACCTCCTGGCAGAACTCACAGGGGTTTGCCTTTTGGACCAGGGAGCCCAAAAGTCCGCCATAGTTACCATTGGACTGGAGGGAGAAGATGTTGCGGTAATTTGTGATTCACTGAAAAAACTAGGTATAAACACCTCTGTCTGTACTAAGAGCAGTGCTGTTATTGATTTCGACAACAGGAAGATCGACAGCGCGCTACGCATCTCTCCCCACTATTTTAATACCGAAGATGAAATTGAAGAGCTGGTTTCAGCCTTGTCTAATTTGTTGCTTCAATCCTAGTGTACATGACACTTTTGATGGGACGTGCTTTGACATAGGGGGATCCGTTTTCAGACTTCTTTAATCCAAAAAGGTGCGTCGGAAATGCTTTGCTACGGCACAGCAGTGCAGGTCGAGCTACGTCCACATTCATAGGGGCTAAGGTTTTCCTGCAACACAAGTTCCAAGTGGCCTTGACGTTGAATCGAGCCTATTCTAATTTTAAGGGTAAAGAATAATCATTCTTAATAACCTAGGAAAAAACAGGCCTACCCTCTCCATGAGCAATGCTCCTGCACTCGACATTCGAGGTCTCTCCGCCAAGGTGGCCGACGAAGAAACATCCATACTGAAAAGCTTGGATTTAGCCCTCAATCCTGGTGAAATCCACGCTATCATGGGACCCAACGGTTCCGGTAAAAGTACCTTGGCCAAAGTCTTAGCGGGACACCCTGGCTACCAGGTTACTGGCGGAGAAGCGCTCTATCTGGGCCAATCCCTACTAGATATGGAGCCTGACGAAAGAGCCCTTGCTGGGGTTTTTATGGCTTTTCAATATCCAGTCGAAATTCCAGGGGTTTCTATAGCAAATTTTCTGCGAACCGCATTGCAAGCCAGACTGGGACGAGGTGAAGAATTAGATCTTTTTGATTTTCAAGATCAATTGCTAGAAGCAATGAAATTACTTGAAGTGGATCCCTCGTTTGCAGAACGCCCCGTTAACGACGGCTTCAGCGGGGGAGAGAAAAAACGTAATGAGATCTTACAGATGGCAGTACTCAAGCCATCTCTAGCTATCTTGGATGAAACGGATTCCGGGTTGGACATAGATGCTCTTCAAGTCGTTTCTAACGGCGTGAATACCTTGCACAAGGAAAACCCCGAGATGACCATCCTGCTTATCACACACTATCAACGCTTACTGGACTATATTAAACCAGACTTTGTACATGTTATGGTGGACGGAAAAATTGTAAGAACCGGTGGCCCCGAATTGGCCCTAGAACTAGAAAAACAGGGTTACGTAAATTGGAAACCCTCCAGCTAAAGTAGAGCTCATATCATGCCCGAAAGCAAATTGGTAGACAATTTAGATCTCGATAATTACAAGTACGGATTTGTCGACTCCGAGTCCCATGTTTACAGAACAAAACCCGGATTGGATGAAAGTATTGTTAGAGAAATTTCTAGACAGAAAGAAGAGCCTGACTGGATGTTACAATTCCGCCTAAAGGCCTTAAAAATCTATGAATCTAAGCCAATGCCCACTTGGGGCGGAGATCTTTCAGACCTTGAGGCCACTCTTGATGAAATCTACTTCTACGTGAAACCCCAGGAACAGACTGAACGCTCGTGGGAAGACGTACCCGATAAAATCAAGAATACTTTTGAGCGGCTTGGTATACCAGAAGCCGAACAAAAATCTCTCGCAGGGGTAGGGGCTCAGTACGAGTCTGAAATGGTCTACCACTCCCTAAAGGAAGAATGGGCTTCAAAGGGTGTCATATTCGATTCCATTGAGGATGGCCTAAAGAACCACCCAGAACTCTTTAAAGAACACTTTGGGAAAGTGATTCCTATCGCTGATAATAAATTTTCCGCCTTGAATGCTGCTGTATGGTCAGGTGGTTCCTTTGTGTATATCCCGAAAGGCGTGCACCTCGATACACCCCTTCAAGCATACTTTAGAGTCAACCAAGAAAAAATGGGCCAGTTCGAGAGAACCTTGATAATTGTTGAAGAAGGAGCTCACGCCACCTATGTCGAAGGTTGTACTGCTCCTGTGTATTCTACTGACTCGTTTCATTCTGGCGTAATTGAAATCGTGGTCAAAAAGGACGCCAGATTCAGGTACACTACTATACAAAATTGGTCCAACAACATGTACAACCTCGTAACACAAAGAGCGGTGGTGCAAGAAAATGCTACGATGGAATGGCTGGACGGAAACCTTGGCTCTAAGCTGACGATGAAATACCCTTCCTGCTACCTAGTGGGGAAAGGGGCGCACGGATCTATAATGTCAATAGCATACGCTGGGCCTGGTCAGCACCAAGACACAGGTGGCAAGGTGGTACATGCAGCCGAGAACACAACATCTTCAATAATATCCAAATCTATAAGCAAAGAAGACGGGCGATCGACATACCGGGGTCTGTGTAAGGTTCATGAGGGTGCTAAAGGTTCTCGATCGAATGTTGAGTGTGATGCCTTGCTGATCAACGATACCTCAAGGACAGACACCTACCCCTATATCGAAGTGGATGAAAAACAAGCAAACGTAGGACATGAAGCGACCGTGTCTAAGGTCGGCGACGAACAACTTTTCTACCTCAAAAACCGAGGACTCTCCGAAGAGGAAGCCATGGGCCTGGTAGTCCGAGGGTTTCTAGAGCCAATCGCCAAAGAGTTGCCCCTTGAGTATGCAGTAGAACTGAATCGATTAATTGAGATGGAGATGGAAGGGTCCGTAGGATAAACAATGAATCAGCTGTTCTCTAGTCATATCTTTTCCTCAGACCTGTGGAGCTTGGAAGCATAATGGCTGACAATTCCACCTACCATAGCTGGTTGAATGAAAAACGCTCTCATGCTTGGTCTGTTTATCAAAGCACACCTACCCCTACAACCAAGTCTGAAGAGTGGCGCTATACAGACCTCGCCAAGCTGTTTCCATTAGAACAAATAATCCTGGAAATGGGCCTGGTTGACTCCACGCAACGGCCCAACAGGGAAGACTTGATCGAAGAGACTAATACGGCTGGAAGAATCCAATTAACAGACGGCCTAGTGACCAACATACAGGTGGACCCAGCAGTGGATAGTCAGGGTGTTGGCTTAGATTCCATACAAAATACAACGTATGAAAAATATCAAGAGATCATACGAACCAACCTCTGTAGTCATGTCCTGCCTCCAGAATCCGGAAAATTCCAAGCTCTCAATGCAGCATTGTGGAAAGACGGTGTTGTTATTTACGTGCCGAAAAACGTTCATGTTAAAATGCCCATCAGGGGCAAACATACTTTATCAACTGGAAATTCAGCTGTGTGTGCTAGAACTTTGATTATAGCTGAAGAGGGCAGCCACGTTTCCTACGTGGAAGAGTTCCACTCTGACGACTTCAGCAATAAAAGCATGGTATCTTCATCGGTTGAGGTTGTCGCCCACAGAAACGCCTCAGTAGATTTTGTATCAGTCCAAAATCTTGGTCGTGGCATTTTCTTTCAAGTCGCCCAAAAATCCCTGGTACATCGAGATGCCTGCGTAAACACCCTCAATGTCAACTTAGGCTCGTCGTTGAGTCGACTAGATCTAAACACTCGGCTGCTTGAGCCTGGAGCCAACAGCAAAATGCTAGGCTTATATTTTGGGGACAAGGATCAGCATTTTGACCATAACACCAGCCAAGACCACCTTGCCCCCCATACTAGAAGTGACCTTCTCTACAAGGGCGCACTGGACGGAAATTCTCGAGCTGCATTTAGGGGCATCATCCGTGTACACTCAGGAGCCCAACAATCTGACGCTTATCAGACAAATAGAACTCTTCTGCTGTCAGAACAAGCCCGGGCAGACTCCTTGCCCAACCTAGAAATTGAAGCAGACGACGTAAAATGTTCTCATGGATCAACGGTGGGCCAGCTGGATCCCGAAACAATTTTCTACCTCCTAAGTAGAGGGTTTTCTCGGCAACAAGCTGAACGATTGATAGTACTTGGGTTTCTTGGAGACGTAATGACTAAGTTGCCACACGGCGCATTCAGGAGAGTAGTTAAAAACGTGACAGATGCGGTTGAGCAAAAACTACGCCATGGTTGAGCAAAAAGATCCGAAGGACTGGACTCGAGTGGCAACACTAGATCAATGTCTCCCTGGAAACCTTTTTGGTGTTCAAGTGGGTAGTCTAAAAATTGTTTTAGCTAATGTAGATGGAACCATCTATGCTCTTGAAGACCAATGTTCCCATCAAAATCTTCCCCTGTCCGATGGCTACCTTGAAGATGGTCAGGTGGAATGTATTTATCATGGTGCCAAATTTAATATATGTACCGGAACAGCCACTTCATTGCCCGCCATCAAACCAGTAGCCACCTTTAATGTCGACATTAGGGGCGGAGACATCTACGTTCAATCAGTAGAATAACTTCAACGCTGAAACTCTATGTTAGAGAATTCTGGACTGTTTGATTCCAAAGCTATCAAGGCTCAATTTCCGACTCTCTCTCAAGTTGTGTCGGGCAAGCCTCTGGTATACCTGGACAACGCTGCCACTTCTCAGAAACCCCTTTGCGTTATAGAAGCGCTGGAAAATTACTATAGAAATAATAATTCAAATGTACATCGTGGAATGCACGAACTTAGCCGACGAGCAACAGAAGCATATGAAAGTGCCAGGAACCGGATGGCACTATTCATCGGAGCCGAATCCTCTGAAGAAATAATTTGGACGAGAGGAACAACCGAGGGAATAAACCTAGTAGCCAACAGTTGGGGAACACAGAATTTATCTGCCAACGATGAAATCCTACTAACTACGATGGAGCACCACTCTAATATTGTTCCCTGGCAACTGCTCGCCGAACGGACAGGGGCGACAATTCGTTACATTGAAATGGACGCAGAGGGCCACCTAGACCTAACAAACCTAGAAGAGCTTTGTGGAAAACGCACAAAAATTGTCGCGTGTACACAGGTTTCAAATTCCCTCGGTACGATAAACCCATTAGAAAAAATCATCTCTCGAGCTCGATCTGTTGGGGCCCTCGTGCTCATCGATGGAGCGCAAGCTGTGCCCCACCAAGCCATAAACGTTAAATCGCTGGACTGCGATTTTTATGTTTTTTCAGGTCATAAGATGTGTGGCCCTACCGGGATTGGTGTTCTTTGGGGGCGCAAGGAACACCTAGAGTCAATGCCTCCCTACCAGGGGGGAGGTGAAATGATCAAGCTCGTTCAAAGAAACCGTAGCACCTGGGCTGACCTTCCCCATAAATTTGAAGCTGGAACCCCAAATATTGCTGGAGCCATTGTGTTGGCCAGGGCCGCTGATTTTTTAGAAGAAATTGGCTTTGACGCGGTAAAGGAGCACGAACGGAACTTGCTTGCCTACGCACTTGAGCAACTAGGCGCCGTTGAGGGAATAAAGATTTTTGGACCCTCCGATCAAACCTTCAGGTCTTCCGTCATTTCCTTTCATCTGGGAGACATCCATCCCCTTGATGTTTCTACAATACTTGACGCTGAAGGAATCGCGATCAGGGTTGGACATCACTGCGCGCAACTTGTTATGCAACATCTAGGAGTTACTGTGACTGCACGAGCAAGCTTCTACCTCTATAACACCTATGGCGATGTTGACAGGTTGGTATCCGGTCTACATTCCGCAAACAATGTCTTTGCTCCTTAATCATGAACACCCTTGCTTCCCTTCATCAACAATTAATACTAGACCATTACCGAAACCCCAGGAACAAGGTCTCGCTTGAGGAGTGTGATTCAGAAGGCTGGGCCACAAACCCCATGTGCGGAGATGAGGTCACCTTACAACTGAGTTTGGACAAAGACACGATCAAGGGCATAAGCTTTGGAGGGAAAGGGTGTTCTATATCACAGGCCGCAGCTTCAATGCTATCAGTACGACTAAGAGGCTCTAGCTTGGAAACAGCATCTCTTCTGACTAGTCAGTTCACAGGAATGATGAACTCTTCCATAGGCGAACCAGATGCAGTATTCATGGGTGACTTACTTGCTTTTGAGGGTGTCCGAAAATTTCCACTAAAGGTCAGATGTGCTCTCCTGATTTGCGAGGCTTTCCAGAAAGCCCTAGAGAAAGCAAATGAGCTTGGTAGGAGCAAGGCCTTGATGGAGGACTTGTGACTGCCGACCGACAGAGCATAAGCCAGATTCACGGTGCCACGATCACCAACACGCCTATTGGTACTATAAGAATATGGACAGGATCTAGCGGCATTAAAAAGCTGGGCCTTGAACAGGGTAGTTTTCAGCTTTCAGACACACCCAATCTCACTGATAACAAAGTAATACGAGAAGCTACTAGACAGTTGAAACAGTATTTTTCCGGAGAGCTGAGACAGTTTGACCTGCCCCTTGATCTGTCGGGCTGTACAAAATTTCAGCTACGTGTCTTTGAACAACTCCAGAATATACCTTATGGACATTTGGTCGCCTACAAAGATATTGCTCATGCGATAGGTCAGCCCGAAGCTTCTCGATCCATTGGGCAGGCCCTTAAAGCGAACCCTATACCAGTGATCTTGCCATGTCATAGGGTGATCAGAAGCGATGGAACCCTCGGCGGATATGCGGGCAGTTCAGCCGACAATTTACAGAAAAAGACCATCTTGTTGCAAATAGAAGGTTTCGACCCAATGGGAAATACAGCAAAAGACACAACCCAAGATGAAATACTCTCTTTTTCCTTATAGGCTAGATATTGCTTCTCGGGACCCAACAACTGAGGTTCTACCTCTTAGCCCGAAGAAGCACTTTAACAGCACCGCTTTCTCTGTGGTTTCCAGAGGTCTTCAGAGCTTGACAGTAATCTTCCAAGGAAAACTTATGTGTAATGATCTCTTCTATAGAATTTCCCGTCGATCCAAGAAGACTCTGTACCACTTCAAAAGTGTGGCACTTCCCTCCTTCCCATTCTTCCAGTCCATAACCCACAAACCCTTGGACATTCAGTTCCCTAGCCCACAACATAGTCAGATCCATATTTCTAGTTTTCCCGACACAACCAATCATCGCCAACTTTCCCCTGGGGGAAGCAAACTTCATAGCTTGTTGTAAGCTCTGAGAATTCCCTACACAGTCATAAACCGCACTAAATCCTCCTCCAGAGAAAACCTCTTTGCCAATGATAGGCTTGTAGGCCTTGGCACCTGTTTTTAACAGTGCCTCGATAGCACTTTGGCCAGGGAAAACAACCTCCGTAGCCCCCATTTTCTGGGCCAACTTTTTCTCATGCACTCTTTTTACTTGGCTGAGGATTAGCCCTTGATGCCCGGTGGCCCTCAAGGCCCAAATAGTTGCTAAAGCGATAGTGCCACTTCCTAGAACCATCACAGAGGATTCCGGATGTGGCTTAGTTCCTAACACAGCATGCATGGCAATGGAAAATGGCTCTACAAGAACAGCCATGTCATCTGAAACATTATCGTCAACGGCAAACACCTGGGATTTATGGGCCAGCAACACCTCTCCCCATCCTCCTGGCAGGTCGCTGTGATAACCGATTGTCACTCCTGGAGAGATATGCTTTCCATTTAAGAGTGTCAGTCCTTTTTCTCCAGCTCTCTCGCAAGTACAATGGAGGCCCCTGGAACAAGACGGACAAAAATCGGAACGACCATATCCTCGGGTCGCACAAGATATCATTGGGTCTATTGTAACTCTTTGGCCACGGGCAAGCCCGTCCACGTTTCCCCCTAACGATTTAACTGTTCCCACTATTTCATGACCCAAAACGGCTGGAAAAGACCCAAACGGCTCCATGGATGGGCTTGCAGAGTAGGTCAGACAGCCAATGTCACTTCCGCAAATACCGCTCTGTACCACTTCTACCTTCACCCAATCAGGGCCAGGAATATCCGGCTCCGGAAGGTCCTGTATTCTTAGGCCACTCAAAGAACCGAAGAAAGCCGAGTCAGTAATTTGTCCTGCCGTCTTCGCCAAGACAAACCCCAGGATGCTTACATCGAAAGCGACTGCCCGCATCTCAGTCCGCCTGCTCTATTATCTTAAGCACCTCTACTAAGGGTGGCATTACTCCAGGATGTTCCCCTTTCCAGGCATAAATGATATGTCCTTCTTTATTAACCACGTAAATCACCCTGTCGGTGACTCCCTTGAGGCCCGCCATATCTTCTAAGAGAGCTTTATATTTCCTTGATACCGTCTTGTTATAGTCGGAAGCTATAGGGAAGGAAGCCCCACATTCTTCAGCAAATTTTTGGTTGACATATGGAGAGTCTGCACTGATTCCAATAACCTCTGCCGACAACCTCTGCCACAAAGAGTAATCCTCTGCCACGGCACACATTTGAGCGGTACAGACAGAAGAGAAAGCCAGGGGAAAAAACAGGAGGACAACTACTTTTTCACCCTTGTAATCCGAAAGCCGAACAACGTCGCCACCGAGAGTGACGGGGAGTTCAAAGTCTGGAGCTATAGCTCCTAAAGCTAAGCACATATCTCTTTCCATGTTGGCCAGTCAACCATTAACATTGCTTCGCCAGCCCTAATTCGTCTGCCAGCTCCTGCCTTGCCTGTCGGCGACGTTGCCCCTCCGCAAATCGCTTTTTGTCTTCTTCTGTGGACAATTCCAGTCCTGGTACCCTTACAGGCCTGCCGTCTTTATTTACAGCTACAAAAGTCAAGAAACAGTCATTAGTATGCCTTCTCACACCAGTCATAGGGTGCTCGGTCACTACCGTTACTCCTATTTCCATGGACGTCTTTCCAACAAAGTTAATTCGAGCACTACAGGTAACCAGTTCTCCAGAGTAGATGGGCTCCTTAAAGTCGACCTTGTCAATGGACACCGTCACACAAGGCCCCCTGGCGTGCCTCATAGCTGTTACCGCCGCAGCTCTATCAACAAGGGAAATAATCACTCCACCGAAAACATGTCCTAAGTTGTTGACATCTCCAGGCATCATCAATTGGGTAGCCTGCGAGGCTGATTGCTCAGGACTAATCAAGGGTCTTTCGTCTTTATCCATAAAGGAAATTTAACTCTAATCCCTTGCATAAAGCCATCGTTTGCCACGAATTTCCTCTATAGGTGATATAGTGCATAAAATCCATGTACCAGAAACCAACATGCTGCGGGGAAAATACCATGAAAAAAGCAGGACTGCTTCTGGGACCTACTCTCTTCTGTCTTGTAGTCTTCTTCGCTGACCTAGATCCACAAAACCCCAAAACCACCATCATGGCCGGAATAGCTCTTCTCATGGCAACCTGGTGGCTGACTGAGGCAATTCCCCTGTTCGCAACAGCACTCATTCCGTTGATCCTATATCCGGTGCTTGGAATAGAAAAAGGCGCAAATATAGCCCCCATCTATTTCAACAGCACCATCGTACTATTTATTGGTGGGTTTCTCATTGCTCTTGTAATGCAAAAATGGGACTTACATCGTCGAATAGCGTTGACAATTATAGCAACCGTTGGAGGAGGGGCTTCTAGAATAGTGCTAGGCTTTATGTTGGCTTCAGCTTTCCTGTCTATGTGGATTTCAAACACAGCTACCGCGACCATGATGCTTCCTATTGGTCTATCTGTAATTCTGGAGCTGGAAAAGCAGTTTCATCCCAACGAAACAACTGGATTCTCCACTGGTGTGATGTTAGGTATAGGATATTCGTGTTCAATAGGGGGAATCTCTACACTGGTTGGCACTCCCCCCAACTTAGCTTTTGCTAGAATTTCTCAGATCTCTTTTCCAGACAGCCCGGCCGTCTCATTCGGCCAGTGGCTAACAATGGCTCTTCCTATCACCATTACCCTCCTCGTCATCGCATGGTTACTGATAACCAAAGTTTTCTTTAGGGTGCCCAACAAAGTGAAGGTCGATAATTCCATTGTAGAGAAGCAGAAACGCCTCCTGGGCACCATCTCTTATGAAGAAAAAGTGGTTCTTACAGTTTTTTCTTTAACGGTCCTACTTTGGATTTTTCGTGCTCCGATTAATCTTGGACTTATAACTATACCTGGGTGGTCTGGACTGCTCCCTTTCCCAGGATTAGTCGATGACGGCACTATTGCCATCACAATGGCAACCCTTTTCTTTTTGATTCCCAGTCGCAACCCAAAGAGCGGCTCTGGGTTTCTTGCAGATGCAGAACTAATCCCTAAGCTTCCCTGGAACATTGTTCTGCTTTACGGAGGCGGCTTTGCTTTGGCTCACGGTTTTGTTGTCAGTGGACTTGCTTCTCTTTTAGGAAGCAAGCTCTCTATCTTCGCTGGATTAACTCCTTTCCTTTTGATTGCTCTTGTTTGCTTCTCGATGACCTTCCTCACTGAAGTGACGTCTAACACCGCAACCACAGAGATGATTCTGCCGATACTGGCAGCAGTAGCAGTAGCGACTGGTCTGCACCCATTCATGCTTATGATCCCTGCCACAATCTCTGCATCCTGTGCTTTCATGATGCCAGTAGCTACCCCACCCAATGCCATTATCTTTGGAAGCAACAGGGTACGCGTCCCAGACATGGCCAGGATAGGGATTTGGCTTAACCTAGTCGGCGTGCTCGTGGTGGCCGCAACTTTTTACTTTGTCGGCCAAGCGATCTTCGACATCAATCCAGACATCATGCCTGGTTGGGCTAGGTTCGAATAACACAAGTCATAACCCAGGTGAGTCGATTAATGGCCCGGCTGGACAAGCTTCACTCCCCAACATTTCCATATGTAGGTCCCGTTGGTTTTCATGGGACTGACTGATTTTAAAAACTACATTCTCGGACTATTTCTAGAAGTCCTCGTAGACGGAGTACAGACCGGCCACTGGCCCGGCGTTCCGTCTCTACCCACAATCACAGTTCTCTTTTTTCTGCTAACTCTTTCTGTATCTTCCGACGCAAGATACACCAGAGAAGCCACCAGAACTGCATTGTTTATTAGGTCGTCGAACACGAGTTTATCAAAAGTATCTCTGTGTGTGTGCCACGTGTGGGAACCATAATCCCACGAAAGAGCACCGAGATTAAATGCAGGGGCACCGTGACAAACGAAGGAAGCATAGTCCGAACCACCCCCCCCAGGACTTCCAGGAACATCCAGCCGAACATGCCTCGAGACCTCACCGGGAACCTTGGACATCCATTGTGCCAAAGACCCACTGGCTTCAGTAAAACCTTGAGCAGATATGTTCACAATGCGGCCCGTCCCATTGTCCTGATTGAAGAGAGCTTGCATCCCGTCCAATACCCCTGGGTTATCTTCTGTAAACGCCCTAGAACCGTTTAAGCCCTGCTCTTCTCCATTCCACAATCCTATTAGAATTGTCCTCTTGGGCTTAGGATATATAGCGCTCAAAATACGCATAGCTTCTAACATGAGGACTGATCCGCTCCCGTTGTCGGTTGCCCCTGAGCCCCCATCCCATGAATCGTAATGGGCCGACAGCATAACGTATTCATTTGGAAGCTCACTGCCACGAATGCGTCCGATCACATTAGATACAGATACTTCTCCCCTGTTCTCAGATTCTGCAGTTAACCGAAGAAGCGGGGCTTGGCCTCCTTCAGCAAGCCTGTATACTAAACCATAATCCTCACAGGATAGTTCAAAAGTAGGGCTACTACGATTATAGGCATTGAAGACCCTTGTGGTACCATAAGATCCTGGCCACTGAGACGTAATTATCCCCAAGCTACCCGCCTGTTCAAGTGCTCCGTGTAAATCCCTGAGCCTAGGATCGGTTGAGCCAATGGCTCTTATATTTCTAGCCCAAGCATCTCTTGCCTCCACCCTTTGGCTAGTCATCTCTTCCAGTGATTGAGGCAGAGCATATTCCATCCATTGCTCACTTGCTCTACAGGTCGGTTCTGGAAAAGACATCATGACCCATTTCCCCTTAACGGTACCAAGAAAGTCCGTCCAATCTCCCTCTGACCGGACCAAGGGCAGGCTTACCGCCCGGCCCTCTAGCACTTTGCCTTCAGTCCCCGGACTCCAAGCCAAAATTCGGCCCTCCAGAGATCGTATTCGAGGCTCTACAAGGTCAACGTGGCTTACCCCCCTGTCCCATCCTTCCCAGGTCCCGTAAGGCTCTATAGACGCCTCCACTCCCCAGCTTTCTAGCTTTTTTACTGCCCACCCTTGGGCACGCTCCATGCTCGAAGACCCTGTGAGCCTGGGGCCTAGCGAATCCAACAAAGCTTGGCTTAAGTTCAAAAACTGAGAGTTGTCCACAGCCTCCGTCCAGATTTTCTTTAAAACTACATCGTCCGTTGCCAGCTGCTGTCCATAGGCTGGCTGATTTACTGCGAACAGACTTACAGTTATAAAAAGAGCCGCCATACAAGTCCGCAAGAAACTAATAATCATATATCGATACCCCCGGTTAAAAGTTCTTCTTTCTTTGAGCTCAGGCTCATATTATCCACATTAAAGGGGCCGCTCATCTGCCTATTGGGCGAGCTATCATGACCCCGTCCTGGCCCCCTAGGGCAAGAATCCTCTCAGCAAGAGGGCGCTCGCTGACTTGGACCACCCCTCCGGCCAATGGAGCGTGCAACAAATGAACCCGTCCTTCTTTCCAAATTGCTATCCCAGTGTGTGCAACGTCCAGCCCTTCAATCGAGCTTGTCGCAGCGATAATATCTCCGTTCAAAAGGTCGGGCTCAATTTCATCTACATCCTTCTCTCGAACGTAGGGCCGTGGCTTAGCGCTAAGATTGGCTTCCATTTCTTGAATTTCCGCCACTAATGCTGGGTTATTCCTGAGCTGCCAATAGGCACCTGGGTGAGTCGTCATGAAGTCTATGGGTTCCGTTTCGGTTGTTGCTAAGTGGCCGCTGACAACCTCTTCGACCAAACCTAATTTAGAATTGTCCTCTATCCACTCACTGAAGTAATGGAGACGGCTGGCATATCCGTCCAACTGCCCTTCTCTGTACCTGATGGACACTAGTCTCTCTGAGTAGGCGTTCCTCACTTGTTCCTTTGACATCCTTCTATAGTCGTCCACGTCTAAAAAATTCACCACCCTCGCCAGGGCTAGTACGGTTTCTACAAAAGTGACACAGTCTAAGGTTTCCAGCTCCACCACCAATGCCTCGTCTCCAATTGGGTCTAAGGTTTGAGAGGCATAAGGAGTTCCCAAAAAGGTTAGACCTATCTGTGCAACCAACTCGCCCATGGACAACTTGTCTAGTTCTTGGTCATAGGCCTCCTTAATTCTTCCTTCTACGAGGCCCCAATCTTCTTCAGTAGCCCTGACAACGATCTCCTCAGACGATTGACCCATAAAAGGCGTATTCTCAAGAGAAGCAGGCGAACAACCCGAAGCCCCAAAACTCATAAAGAGGGCCCAAACAAAACACTGACGGCTTCGCCGGCTCCACATTTTTTTTATCATGTTTGTCCTCTGGTTCACCCTTAAAACTGAAAGGGCAGGGTAACTATAGACGGAAGGGGCCACAAGAAGCGATATTCATAGTCTGATTAACAATCGACATACACTTACTTTCATCTATAGGAATCAAAGCAATGCCATACCCCGAAATGCTGATTGCTCCCATGCGTGAGGACCTTACCAGGGTCGGATTCAAAGAATTAAGAACCGCCCAAGAAGTTGATGACTGCCTTGGAGAGGAACAAAGAACAACCATTGTAGCTGTCAACTCTGTTTGTGGATGTGCAGCCGGTGCCATGAGGCCTGCAGTGGCGCTTTCTCTACAGAACAGCGCTAAACCAGAGGTTTTATTGACCGTTTTTGCTGGCCAAGACCTTGAAGCCACTGAAAAAGCAAGAGGATATTTTCTGGGTTATCCCCCGTCTTCCCCGTCTATAGTCCTTATGAAGAAAGGGGAAATAGTTCACATGGTAGAAAGACACGAGATAGAGGGAAGAAGTGCTTTTGACATTGCAGAAACACTCAAGGTAGCGTATAACGAATTCTGTTAATTTCTCTGTTCTAGAAACCCTCTTACAAACCTCTCGAGTATAGAAGCACATCGCTCTATTTCTTGAAGATCAACCCATTCGTTATCAGAGTGTGCCTGCCCTATAGAGCCTGGGCCGAAGCAGACAGCTGGAATACCAGCTTCATTCAACAGGGACGCTTCTACCCAGGCAGTCATACCCTCAATCGAAACGTCAACTTTTGCATTTTGGCAGGCCTCGGCCAACTTCTCTACCAAGACTGAGCCCACTGCCACTTCTGTTGATGAACGCACCATAGTTTCCTTCAGGCTCGCGTTGAGTTCTGGGATTTCTTTTCCTAGTCCCTCCAAAACCGACTGGAGTTCACCCATCACAGAAACAGCCTCTTCTCCAGGAAGCGTTCTCCTCTCTAGTATCAGCTTGCAAGATGCTGGATAAACCGATGGGGCAGAACCTCCGCTGACCGTCCCAGCGTGAATAGATCCATAACCAAGGAGAGGGTGAGGATCCCTAGATTCTAGGATACTTCTCAAGTCAGAAATCCGAGCCAAATAGTGTCCTGCATGTTCAATAGCATCAATGCCAACATCTGATCTGGATCCATGGGCCGCATTGCCACGAAACGAAGCCTCTGCCCAAAGAAAGCCTTTGTGGGCTGGCATAATCGCCAAGTTGGTAGGTTCACAAACAATAGCAGCGTCCGCCATGAGGCCGTTCTCCAATAATGCCTGCATACCAACGCTTGCATGCTCTTCGTCAGCAGTAAGTGCTATATAGACTGCTCCATGGTCTAGCTTCTCTCTGGACAAACGGGCTACGCAGGCAAGTATGGACGCTACTCCTCCTTTCATGTCGCAAGAGCCACGACCCCATAGCCGGCCATTCTCTATCTTCGGCCCAAAGGGATCGATCGTCATTCCTGAAATGCCTACAGTGTCCAAGTGGCCACTTAACAACAGGGCCTTGCCTTTATCTGTCCTTCCCAGGTGCCCTAAAACATTATATCGTCCCGCTGCTACCTCAGAAACTTGTACCGAAACACCCCACTGTTCTAACCACCCAGCCACCAAAACAGCCACTTCTTTCTCGCCAGTACCGGTTTCATCCAGTTCTGGATTAACAGAAGGAGTAGCAACTAATGCACGGGCTAAGGACACTGGGTCGCCCTGGCTTGCTTCATGGAGAATGGTAGACATTTCTTTTTGCAAAGATCAATCCTCCCTGGCATTTGCCTCTCGCGTGGCTCCGGTGGACTACACCCTCCAGCCCGATTCTACTTTTATGGCTTTCCCTCAAAATGGATTTTGTTCTTTTCTATATAACCAGTAAATTCCGGTGGAACGTCTGTATCTGGGAAAATCGCTTGCACCGGACACTCTGGCTCACATGCGCCACAGTCTATGCACTCGTCTGGATGTATAAAATACATATCCCCTGCTTCGTATATGCAGTCGACAGGGCAGACTTCTACACAGCTGGCATCTTTTGTGCCAATACAAGGCTCGGCAATGATATATGTCATAAGCAGGTTACTTCAAGATGTTATTTTATAGTGAACAAGTGATCTAACCAACATTAAGGCAGGAAAAAGCCTTAACGTCAAGGGCTAGGTAATCCCGCTGCCTTCGAGCTAGCTGACATCCTGAGCTCTTGCTTGCTTCAACCAAAGAACGTCTGATCCACCCTGTTGAAAATTTTCAAACCTTGCCCACATAAACAGAAGGTCAGAAAGTCGGTTTAGATAAACAATCGCCTGGGGGTCAATTTCCACCTGTTCGCTAGCCTCGACTACTACCCTTTCGGCGCGTCGGCACACGGTTCTGCACATGTGTAGAACCGCGGCTGGCTGGGTACCCCCAGGAAGCACAAAGGCTTTTAGCTCGGGAAGCTGGGCGGCCATTTCGTCAATCCAAGTTTCAATCTCGCCAACCCTTTCCACGGGAACTTCCATTTTCTTTCTATTTCCTTGCTTGGTGGTTTCTATGGAGGTGGCCAAGTTTGCTCCGATAGAGAAAAGGTCGTGCTGGATAATCAGTAGCTTCTTTTCTAGGTTTTCATTGCTCGCCAAGACAGCTGCAAACCCAAGGAAAGAGTTTAATTCGTCCACCGTCCCATAGGCCTTAACACGAACATCGCTTTTTGAAACCCTATGGCCACCCAAAAGTCCTGTTGACCCCTCGTCCCCTGATTTGGTATATATTTTCATAGTTCGCCTGGCCTCCTATCAGAAGCTTATCTTAGACCTACTTCTTTACAAAAAAATTAATTCAACCCACAATGATCACTTCCTAGCGAGCTAAATCGATCATTTTTGTATATTTAATAATCAGCTGTCGGACTTGTGGTCCCGCTGCAAATCCGGTCCGTTCCAGAGACCCAAAATGCTCCGTATCATTAAGCACTATATTCAATCCAGTTCCTGCCGTATCAAGCCAACCAAAGCGGACATTAGTACCGAAGTTTTCAGTTTGTTCATTATATTGCAACAAGGCGGCAACAAAAATCCTGGGAGTAAACGAGTATGATCCTTTGACAGCAATCAAAGAGGTTTTAAAATCACCCTCGGGGAGACGCACATCATAGTAGCTGACCCTTGTCGAGGCTACAAACTTGTCTTGGAAACGGTAGTTAAAAGTTGTGCTGGTACCGACCCTGTTGCCCGCGTAGAAGCCCCCCGCATCTGCTGTTCCCTGAACAGACAGAGGTGCACTCAAGTTAGTATTAAACCTAAACTGAAAGTCTACGTTATTATAACTTCCAGCTGGAATGACTATACCCTTCCTTATTTCAAAGGGTTGCTGCAATCCTTCGCCCGTTATGTTCAGTCCTGGGAGCTGGAAAAATGCTCCGTTTGAAAACTCAAAATGGTTGTCAATGTGTACCTGGCGAGTTTCGCTAAAGCCATTAAGATCCCAGTGTTCCCTCCAGGAGATATGGGGCCGTAGCTCTCTAAACCAAGAGACTTCAGGGAACCTTATATGCCTCAGAAGGCGAACGCTGACGAACCTGTATGCCTTTCTGGGCAGGAAGCCAACTTCTGGATTGAACGAGTCTCCAACCTCTCTATAAGAGATAGCATTCTGCCAGTCTCTAGTCTGGTAGTTAGCGCTACCACTAAACGCATATTCTCCGTTGTTAATCCCTCCGGAACCGGGGGTTTCCGTCGCCGAAAGCCACCCATCAAAAGTGATCGCATCACCCACCCCAAGACGCCCATCTAAACCATATGTTAGGTTGTAGTCTCCTGTCTTAGCAGTGTTAAATTTAGTCACGAGGATTCCTCCGAACCTGGTCCTGTTGCCCAGCTCTCTGAAGACCCTTGTCACTCCAAAATTAGTGCTTGGTTCAACTATTGTAGTTTGTCCACCAGAGCCGACTTCTTTTAACTCGCCTGCCTGAATGTTAAGGAAACCTACTTGCACATCACCTACTTTGCCTGTCATTCTGGCGCCAGCCTTTATCGGAACAACCTTTCCTTGTGCCAGCCCTATCTTTCTGCTGAAGAAAAGATCAGCTGATTGGCCATCACCGACTGAAAACGATCCGGCATTCTCCAAGAAAAAACCCCTTTTCTCCGGGAAAAACAATGGAAATCTAGTAAGGTTTATTTGTTGGTCATCCACCTCCGCCTGCGCAAAGTCAGTATTGACTGTCAGGTCTAGAGTCAAACTCTGGGTCAGCCCAACCTTGGCATCTCCTCCCATTTGGAAACTTGCCTCTGCGTCCGGACTCGCTACTGTATAATCCTTAAATGCTCCCATCAGCCCATATGGGCTGACAGTAAAAACTCGCTTCTGCGGAGCTTCGAATCCTGCCAAAGTTCCAGCCAGCGAGACCCTGTATAAATTAAATTGCCGAGGTATCGGGGACCATACTGCCTCCTCGTTTCTCCGGCGGATAGTGCGACCAAAATTGATTCCCCACTCTTGTGCGCCACCTTGATCATATCGAAGGGTTGAGAAAGGTATCCTGAACTCAGCATACCAGCCCTCCTGATTTCTGGAGGTCATTACTTCCCAGCTACCGTCCCAGTTAACATTGAAACCACCACCAGAGCCTATCTGTTGCCTTCGCATTCCTCCCCCTCCACCACCTTGGCCCTCATTCGTCACCTGTCCGTCATATTCGATCCCTGCTGGAGTGGTCCCGAAAACAAAAGCGTTTTGACCGTCCCGGTATGTGTCTAACACTACCACAAAAGCGTCCGTCTGTTGCAGCGGAGCGTCACGTCGGGTCTCGCCAAGAACTATATTTACAGCATCTCCATCATACATCCACGCCCCCACATACAAAGCGTCGTCGTCGTATAACACCTTAACTTCTGTACGCTCTGAAACTGATTCTCCTTCGTTCGGCTCTCTCTGCACAAAGTTTTCTATGGTCTGAGCCGAAGCCCATTCTGCGTCGTCCAAGAGTCCGTCTAGAACTGGAGCCCTCAACACGCGGGCCGCCTCTGCCTGAAGTGTGGTTGTTCCCGTTCCCGCTGACATTACTTGAGCTTCCAACAAAACAGGGCTTAGTAGTAAGATGAAGCCTAAGGTTCCCTGAAATATTCTATACATCCTTGCCCCCATAGTGTTTCATAAAAAGCCAATTTGAACTTACTGGAGGCCTTGCCTTAGGTGAAGGTGTTATCGGCTTTCTTTTACTAAGTCTTGCCTAGGCCTATCTTCTAAGTCGGGTGACTTTCCGGATCTTTTCTGCTTTTTCTAGCAGGGAATCAACCGATTTGATTGGCTTTGTTCCACCTTTCAATAGACCTCGGATATCAAGAAGTATTTCTAAATAAAGCTGATCTCTTTGAAATTCAAAATCAAGCCTGGAAGAACTTGTGTTTCCTTGGGTTTCTCTGCTTAATTCTTCGCGATAAAGCTTCTCTAGGTTGTCCAAAACATGTTCTCTCTTCTTCATAGGATGTCTCCTCCAGGTCCTTTTGTAAAATACTTGGCAACCGATTTTTTCAGCCCGTCTACTGCTCCACTAAAGTAGTGGTCAGCGCCTTCTACCGTAGCCACCGAAACCTCAGGGCCAAAGGACGCCACGGCCTTCTGTAGTTCAAGGGCTGTACCAAATTCGTCCTGGCTACCCTGCACCAAAAGTGTGGGCTTGGCGGTGTCAGCGAGAAAGCTATAGTCGTAAAGGCGGACTGGCACCCCAAATCCAAAAAGAGCTTTCACTCTCGGATCTGTAAGTCCCACCCTTAGGGCAACCATTGAGCCGAACGAAAAACCACCCGCCATTAATGTGACCTTGGGGTACCGTTCCTCCAGCCAATCTAAGGCGCTCTTGGTGTCTTCTCGTTCACCCACTCCTGCGTCATATGTCCCCGTACTTCTTCCGACTCCCCGAAAATTAAAGCGGAGAGCCACTATGTCTATTTCTGCCATTGCCTGTGCCACCCTATATACAGCCTTGGTGTGCATCGTACCCCCTTGCAACGGATGAGGGTGACAAACGACTGCGGCCCCGCGAATTAGGCCTCTGGGTTCACGCACCACTGCTTCCAGGTGCCCATGACATACAGGTATCTTCAAATTTTTCCCTTGAGACTTTTCGCATGCGACCAACCTACTCACTAGCTTACTTTCAGAGGTTGATTATAATCCCTATCACAACCTTTCTAAAGCTCTTTTTTAATGAGGCAGCCATGTGGGCTTCCAATGACCATATAATTTCAAGGACCAATTGACTTGCCAGAGATTCCTTTCCTCCTGGCCTTTTGTGCTGGTGTCGTCTCTTTTTTGTCTCCCTGTGTTCTCCCGGTAGTCCCAGCTTATATAGTCTTCATCTCTGGTGTTACGATGGAAGAACTAGGAAAAACAGGGGCTGTTAGAGCCAGAAAAAAAGCTGTTCTGCATTCCATTCTTTTCTCCTTTGGATTTCTGGTTGTCTTCATGACACTCGGGGCTTCCGCCACCGTTTTTGGGCAAGCCCTCAACCGCCTGCTACCAGAAGTATCAAGACTGGGCGGAATCGTCATCATGGCCTTTGGGCTTCTGTTGCTAGGGTGGATTCGTGTACCTGTTCTTACAAAAGATTTCCGTGTCCACCTAAGTACCAAGCCTGTCGGAGCCTTCGGATCCCTCGTTGCTGGCCTTGTTTTCGGAGCTGGGTGGACCCCTTGTATTGGGCCGCTCCTTGGCACCATCCTCGCTTATGTGACCCTAGGGTTTTCCGTCGCCAAAGGCACCCTACTCCTTGCTGTATACGGCCTTGGCCTTGCACTTCCTTTTATTGCTGTCACAGTAGGCTTCCACTGGTTTTTGACATCTATACACTGGGTTCACAGTTGGTCTCACAGCCTCCAACGCATCTCTGGACTGTGCCTTCTGATATTGGGGTTTCTTCTCTTCAGTGGTACCTTTGCTAGTATGTCAGCGTCGCTAGCGGACCTCGGACAAATGATTGATTTAGAAATGCCATGAAAAAAGAAAACAAGATTCTATATAGATTAAAGTTGAGCCCCTGCAGACCAACTGTTGCGCTTCTCCTAGCTGGATCCATTTCTCTGCTTGCATGTACTGAGCAAAGCGATCAAGACTCATCTCCTTCGATTACTGAAACCCTTCTTTCTTCTAGCCCACCTCCCGCCGCTAGGGTGCCTCCTGGTATGAGAGCCCTGAACCGCCCTTCCCCACCTCCCGCATCAGCAGCAGAAATCACCATAGACAACATGGGAGAAGACCTTGGAGACCCAGATGCTCCTATCGCCATCCTAGAGTTCTTTGACTATGGGTGTGGCTACTGTCGACAATTCCACCTTGAGATCCTTCCAGCTTTGAAGGAGGAATACATAGGTCCGGGTCAGGTACACTGGAAGTCCATGCCCTTCATCATGGGTAACTGGGAAAACTCCGTGGACGCATCGTTGGCATCAGAATGCGCTGGAAAACAAGGGCGTTTCGAGCAAATGGCAGGCAAAATATTCGAATTCCAAGGCGAATGGAAAACCGGCCCTGATCCCAAGGTTGCCCTAGAGGCCTTTGCAGTAAGCATTGGCCTTGATATGGATAGCTATCGTTCCTGTATAGCCAATGACGAGCTCTTATGGCGCGTACAAGCCAATACTAATATTGCGCAGCAGTTTGGTGTGCGGTCTACACCCACTTTTGTTGTACGCGACTACGGTCCTATTCCTGGGGCCATCCCCTTGGACGTATTCAGAGAAGTCCTGGACACTATTCTCTCTGAAATTGGACCTATCTCAAACTAGCAGTGGAGCCCTTCTGTACGATATTCAAATGGCCCAAAAAACCCCTAGACATTTCCTGAGACAACCTCCTATCGCTTATTCCGTCTTCCGTATTTTTTCCTAGAAAAAGCAGCCTGCTTCGGACCGTTGCCACGGCCTGGAGCGTCGCTACCCGAATAGCCAAGCCTGGGGCAGTATGCCCGATCTCTTCTTTCCTTTCGATTAACAGACCAGTTGTCTCGTCAGCCAACCAGTTGTCGAATTCTGAAATTCGCTTCAGGTTGGTTTCATCTGCTCCCGACAGTGCGTGAAGCAAAAAAGCCCTCAGGACCGCCTCTTCAGCCCTAAACCACATCACCAACATTTTCATCAACTGCTCCACCAACGGCCTCGTTCCCCCCCCTCGCCACCTCCTACTGTCCAACACTAAGCCCCATTCCCTTTCAGCTGCCAACCAAAACAAACAGGCCATATACTCCAAAAGGGAATCACGTCCTTCAAATTTGCCATAGAAACTACTGGCACTTACCCCACTTTTCTCCAGAACACCCTTCACAGTGGCTCCCTCCAGCCCGTGCTCATACATCAGGTCCTTAGCTGCCAATATGATCTCGTCGAAGCTCTTTTGGCTTCTTTCTTGCTTTGGTTGTTGAACGCCCCTTAAGTCTGACAGGACCCTGACGTCCTGCTTGGTAGCTTTCCACCAGTTGCTGTTATTCCTCATCATGACTCCCTCTAGGTCCAAACCAAGGTCCTTACCTCCTGCGGAACAACCCATAAGCCTTTGACCCCCAACAGTAGGCCCTATAACCAGAATTGGAATTCCAGTTCTGGTTATAGGCGTCAGTTGATCATGACACCTTCTGGCCAAGACCTCAACCTCAACCTCACGATTGGCTAGCCCTCCCTAGTATTAACACCTTGTCAGCATTGCCTTTTGGGGTGCAAGGAAGAACCACATACTCCTTGACACCTCAAAGAATCTAGCTGACCTTTCTTACCTAAATCAGTTCTTTTTGTATTCCCGCGTAGCTCAGTTGGTAGAGCAGCCGGCTGTTAACCGGCTTGTCGCTGGTTCGAGTCCAGCCGCGGGAGCTTCCTTTCGCTCCAACCTGCCTGGTTGGAGCCATCCCTTGTTGAGCTCTCCCAAATTACTACCCCATTGGTCCCCCTGCTCAGTGTAGTTAAGTTGAAGCTACATTATGTCATGTATAGATGACTATTTGTTGCGCCAGTCAACTCTCAGGACAAGGGGTCCCTTTGAAAAAGGTTCGTTTTTTATCGTCCTTAAAAGAACGAAGGACTGCTGTTGGCCTTTCCCAAGCAGATTTGGCTAGAAGAATTGGTGTCTCACGTCAGGCCTTGATCCATATAGAGGCGGGCAAACAAATACCATCGACCCAGCTTGCGCTTCAGCTGGCCCATTCTTTGCGCTGCACGGTGGAAGATCTTTTTCGCCTTGCTGGCGGACCATTGATATCTAGTCGCCTGGCAGCACCAGAGGAAACCTCCGTAGAAAGGGTCATAGTGGGACGCATTGGAGACGAACTAATTGCTCATCCTCAATATGACGACACACAAGCTGCCGACGGCTGGTTGTTGGATTCAACCAATAGTGCTGGCCTCGAAAATGGTATTGTTGAGCTTTTCTCCAGCCGAGCTAGCATAGACTCCAACATTTTAGTGGCAGGCTGCGCACCGTTGTTGGGTGTTCTCTGTGATCGACTTGGGCGTCAGTATGCCGACACACGGGCCACCTGGATTCCCGCAGACAGCTCTCAGGCCTTAAGCTTACTTAAGAAACGCCTTGTTCATGTTGCGGGGATTCATCTTGCTAGCAATGCTGACCCCAAGGCCCACAGTAGCCTTGCAAAACATGCCTTCCCGAATGAGACCGCAACTCTTGTCAATCTCGCCCGGTGGAGACAGGGCTTACTGGTAGCCGCAGGGAACCCTTTAGGGATAAAAACGGCCACGGACTTACTCAGGCCAGGCCTTCGCTATGCTGGACGGACCAAAGGATCAGGTGCCCAAAAGCTTCTCAGTAGGTTGCTTGTAGGAGAAACACAGGCCACGAACATTATAAACTCTAGACCGCTGGCTTCTAACCACGCTGAAGTTGCTCGGCTAGTTAGCACGGGGGTGGCCGACGCAGGAATAGCCATCGAATCGGCGGCGTTGGCCGAAGAATTAAGCTTTATCCCCCTATCACAGGAGCGCTTCGATCTCGTATTATCAGAATCGCAACTTAAGTTCCCTGCAGTTTCTCGCTTTTTAAGCTTGATTGATCAATCGTCTTTTCGGTCTGAGGCGGGCAAGCTTCCGGGCTACGATTTATCTCTGTCTGGACACCTGACCACCCTAGCCGTCTCTCGGCCTGACTGAAAGATGCAAAGCATCATCCTTCGAGCTATCCCCTTGGTCTCTACATTTATAGCCAGCTTGCTGGCAGCTAGCTGTATCCAAGAGCAAGGAGGGGACGGAGCCAAAACCAGCCTGGTGATTTACGCTGCTTCTTCGCTAACCGAGACCTTTAGAAGTATCGAGAATGCCTTTGAAGAGGCGAATCCTGAAATGGACGTAAGCATGACCTTTGCTGGAAGCCAAGTCTTACGGTTTCAGATAGAACAAGGCGCCCAAGTAGACATCTTTGCTTCAGCCAACCAGGATCATACTGAAGCACTCATAAGTGGCGGGCATATGTCCAGAAGTCAGTTCTTTGCCAGCAATGAGCTCGTTGTCATTGTGCCCACCGCTAACCCTGCCGACATTCAGCACTTCAGAGACCTAGAAAAAGCTTCACTGATTGTCACCGGGTCTAATAACGTCCCTGTTGGCATCTATACGCTCCAGGTCCTGGAGCGTGCCCGGCAACACTTGGGTGAAGACTTTGTAACCGCCGTACAGGCTCAAACTGTCTCTCTTGAAAACAACGTTAGACTCGTCAGAGCCAAGGTGGAAATGGGCGAGGCCGATGCAGCCATTGTTTATCGGACAGAGGCTTCGTCTCACAAGTTAAAAGTGGTGGCAATCCCCGAGAAGCTGAACGCCCAAGTACGTTATCCCATAGGAGTGCTGACCCGCTCTGCCCATACACCCCAAGCTGTACAGTTCATAAATTACGTCTTGTCCGCCGATGGGCGACAAATACTCCACAGCCATGGCTTTCTGGTCTCAGAGTGAACCAGAGGAGTCGCTTTTCGCCTATTTCAACCCTGGCTGGTCTGTTGGGAGCGACCCTGTTGGGCTTGCTGACAGTTCCGCTGATCGCTCTAATTCTATCCGCCTCCACAGAAGAAGTCCTGGCCGGCCTAGGTCATCCCATGTTTCTTCCCGCTCTCCTATTAAGCCTAAAAACGACTCTGGTAAGCCTAGGCCTTATCATAGTTATGGGAACCCCTCTCGCTTGGTGGATAGCCTCGTCCCAATCACGAGCAACCAAAATGATTTCACTGCTAGTCGAACTGCCAATCGTGATCCCTCCAGCGGTCCTGGGCGTTGCCCTTTTACAGACGTTCGGTCGCCAAGGAATACTAGGGCCAGTCCTAGGTTCCCTAGGACTGGCTATACCTTTCACTACAGAGGCTGTGGTCATCGCCCAAATTGTTGTCTCTTCGCCTTTTTTCGTCCAGGCAGCGGCAAGTTCTTTCCGGAAGGTCGACCCAGATACACTGATAGTAGCTCGAACGCTGGGCTCTTCTTCCGTTGCATCCTTCTTCCGCGTTGCCCTTCCTCTCTCAATGCCAGGCCTCGTCACTGGAGCTTCTCTGGCCTGGGCTCGGGCCCTCGGAGAATTTGGAGCCACCTTGCTTTTCGCCGGCAATATGCCCGCTGAAACCCAAACTATGCCCCTTGCGATTTTTTCTGCATTAGAGTCAGACGTGCAGCTCGCAGTGGTTTTTTCCTTGGTTTTAGTTGCAGCTGGCGCAGCACTGCTGGCTGGACTTCAACTGCTTCCTTTTGTCACGACAGCCATCAAGAGAACCTTACCTTGAGTAGCTGGCACGCTTCCGTGCGCGCTTCCGTTGGTACGTTTTTACTCGAAGTAACCCTAAGGGGAGACAGCGGCCCCATTGCAATCATAGGGCCTAATGGCAGCGGCAAAACAACTTTCCTTAGGTTTCTGGCAGGAGCAATAGCTCCCGACCTTGCAGAATTTGTCCTGGGAACCAGAACGTTGGTAAACACCCAGACAGGTATCCACACGCCAATGGAGCAGCGACGCATTGGCTATTTGCCTCAAGGATACAGCTTGTTCTCCCACCTAAACGTGTTGGACAACGTTTCCTTTGGCCTGTCTACCGGGCCCGGCAAGCTTATACGCTCGGAGCGCCACAGCAGGGCGCAGGACATCCTTGGAGAACTCGGTTGCTCAGCCCTGGCCCATAGGCCCGCAGAAGGCCTTTCGGGGGGGGAGCAACAAAGGGTCGCCCTGGCACGTGCACTTGTTATTGAGCCGGAATTACTGCTCCTAGACGAGCCACTGGCAGCCCTGGATGCTACCACCAGGCGTACAGTTCGAATCTTTCTATCAGAACGTCTCAAGATGTTTGGCCGACCGTCCATAATAGCGACACATGACGTAAGAGATGTTGTGGCACTGGGAGCATCGGTCTACGCGCTTGATAACGGACGTGTCGTTCAGTCGGGAAGCTTGGAAGACCTATTTCGAGACCCAGCCTCAGAGTTCATAGCAGAGTTTATTGGGCCTTCAATCCCTTAGTTTTTTGTTGGTTGTGGCCCGCGGGTTCCCATCTGTTCTGTACTTTAATAGCTTTTATCCTAGCAACCGGGGTCTTATAGGCGTCTAGGAGGCGGGATGGTGGAGGACAAACATACTTCTGGAAAAGCTGGACGGGGAATGTTCGCAGACAAGGCTGGGAAGCCTCTTCCACTGGCGATGCAATACGATTATACCAATTTCTATTTTGGTTCGGGCAACGACCCCTTCGACATGCTTGGCCCCTTCGACGAATGGTGGAAAGACGCTGAGCCCGCTGGTTACTACTTGTACGGATTACCCATGCAAGGAGAACCTGGAACACGGGTAGATATCCGTAATACCAAAACAGGAAAAATCCATAAAAACTTATTGAATTTTGCTTCCTATAACTACCTGGGCCTATCTTATCGGCCCGAGGTAAAAGAGGCTGTGGTAAAGGCAGTAGAAATTTATGGCAATGGAGCCTCTGGGTCCCCTATCCTTAGCGGGTCAATGGAAGTACACGTGGAGCTATCAGAACAATTGGCCCGGTTTAAAAATAAAGAAGCTGTGCTACTCTTTCCCACTGGTTACAGCGTAAACGTTGGGGTTATAGCAGGCCTCATGCGGTCGGGCGACCTTATTGTGGCCGATCAGTATGCACACGCTTCGCTAGTGGACGGCATGATTCTCTCTAAAGCAACTAGCAGGTTTTTTCGACACAACAAAGTGGAAGACCTGGAGCGCAAACTTAAGAAATTCACTGGGAAAAAATTAGTCCTTGTGGAAGGCGTTTATTCTATGGACGGAGATGTGGCCGTTTTACCAGACATTGTTGATGTATGTAAGCGTTACGGTGCTCGCATTCTAATTGACGAAGCCCACTCCACCTTTATTTACGGGCAAAACGGAAGAGGAGTTGCCGAACATTTCGGTCTGGAGGATGAAATCGACCTACATGTTGGCACCTTTTCCAAAAGCCTCGGTGGACAAGGAGGCTTTCTGGCAGGATCCCAACAGCTTATTAACTACTTGCGTGGGTTTTCCCGCTCTCGGTTCTTTTCCTGTGGGCTCTCTCCCGTGGTCACAGCGGGCATCCTGAAAGCATTAGAAATTTTCGAAGAAGAGCCTCAGCTTAGAGAGGGGCTCTGGTCAAACGTTGAATACATGCAGAAACTACTAAGAGAAGCAGGTGTTCCTATTGGACAGTCCGAGTCACAGGTAATTCCAATCCTCATACAAGATGACGCTAGAATTTTTGAGATAGGGGAAGAATTGCTCCGACAAGGGATATACCTAAACCCAGTGCAATACCCTGCCGTACCTAAGCACAAATCCCGATTCAGAATGTCGATCTCTTCTACTCATTCTCGCCAAGAACTTAGTGAGGGCGCTAAAATTATCAGCAAGGTTCTGGAAAGGTATGGTATATGTCCGAGTCAACCGGACACTATTACTTCAAAGAGGGGCTAAGCTGTCTCTTTGAGATAGCTACCGA
>TARA_B110000196_G_scaffold310904_1_pt1 | contig 29194 bp, 29 predicted proteins | sample TARA_B110000196 | Tara Oceans TARA_B110000196 (sample SAMEA4397072) | marine metagenome | biome: Polar Biome; feature: [MES] marine water layer (ENVO:01000295) within the mesopelagic zone...; material: water (ENVO:00002006), including particulate matter (ENVO:01000060) such... | reverse complement strand
TTCTATTAAAACAGAAAAAGATTTACATACTTTTATGGAAAATCCTGTTTTTGCTGTTTAGGATTTTATGTCAATACTTAAATCGCTGCAGTCTGAGTTAAACCATGTTAATGTCCCCTAGATACCAAAAAATAATGTGCTCCTTACTCGACTAGTAATAACTTTTTGGGATAAGATACTTAATCAAATTAGAAATAATTAATTTATCAGTATAAATAGCCTCTCATATATTCATTTTCTCTATCTAAAATATTTACTTTTTGAATAGTATTAACCAGAGACACATCACCTTCGATAAGTATTTTAATGTAGTTATCAGTGTGCCCTACCAGTTTACCGTTTTTCATACTTTCAAATAACGTGTATTTTTTTCTCCCAACAAAACGATCATAAAATAATTTTCTTTTTTTATCAGATAATAAATGTAGCATCTTTGATCTATCTGCTCGCTTATCTTTGGGAATTATTGGGTTTAGTTTTAGAGCTTTAGTATTCTGGCGTTCTGAGTATGTAAAAACATGAAGATATGAGATATCTAACTGATCGATAAAATCATGTGTTTCTATAAAGTCTTTTTCTGTTTCAGATGGAAAGCCAACAATTACATCTACACCAATACAAGCATCAGGAATCAATGACCTTATTTTTTTGATGCGATCCGAATAATCTGATTTATCGTACCTACGACCCATTAATCTTAGAATTTTATTTGATCCTGATTGAAGAGGGATATGAAAGTGTGGCATAAATTTTTCTGAGGTAGCACAAAACTCTATAATATCATCAGAAAGTAAATTTGGCTCAATAGATGAAATTCGTATCCTTTCAATACCATTGATCTCATCCATCTTTTTAATTAAATCAAAGAATGTTTCGATTGTACCATTGCCAAAGTCACCTATGTTTACACCTGTCAATACTATCTCTTTAGTATCGGTCTCTGCGATTTTTTCTGCAATTTGAATAGTTTCTTGAACTGATCCACTTCTGCTGAATCCTCTGGCTATAGGTATTGTACAGAACGTACAATGATAGTCACACCCATCCTGAACCTTTAAAAATGATCTAGTTCTATCTTTGTGTGAATAAGAAGGGTTAAATATTTTAACATCATTCACCTTACTTCTGATCATTACTTTTTTATTAGACCCTAGATCTATCTTATCTAAATGCCTTAGTAGATTAAATTTTTCTTTAGTTCCAAGGACCATATTTACACCGTCAAGACTTATTATTTCATCAGGTTTTAATTGAGCGTAACAGCCAATAATTGCAATAAATGAATCAGGATTAATTCGCTTTGTGCGCCTAATTAATTTTCTCGTTTCTTTATCTGCGTTTTCAGTCACAGAACAAGTATTTATAACATAAATATCTGAAAAATCATTAAACCCAACTTTTTCATAACCATATTCAATGAATTCACGTGAGATAGAGGATGTCTCAGAAAAGTTTAGTTTACATCCTAATGTGTGAAAGGCTACTTTTTTTGTTGGAGTACTCATAACATAATAAAGTATCTAAATTCTTTTTTAAAAATTATATCGTTATAGCAAAAAATTGATATTTAAATTTATCATGTTATTATATTGAAAAATAAAGGATAAATCATAATGATTCACAATTTAAAAAGTGTTATAACCTGTGATCTAGATGGCAAGATTGAAACTTTTAGCAAAGGGGCACAAGAATTATTTGGTTACAACAATAATGAAATTATAGGCAAGGGTAGAGTCAGTGATTTTAGTGCAGGTGAAATCGTCCTTGGTCATGTTGTGAACTGGTTAGCAGAATCAGTAGAAAAGGGTAAATGGGAAGGTGATTCAGTCTTTCTTCACAAAGATGGCCATGAAATCCCATGTAAAATAAAAATAACACCAACTAAAGACAATAATGGTAACCATATCGGTTATTGTGGCGTTACAACACCCTTAAAAAATAAAACTGCTGATTCAGTTAGGCCTAAGATTAGTTTTACTACAAAAATTTTTTGCTGGATGGTAATTATGCGTTTGCCTTTCTTATCAGCAACCATAGTACCAATTTTACTTGGTACAGCTGTTGCTAGCAGATACACAAATATTGATTGGTTTTATTTTGCTTTAACAATGCTTGGTGGATCACTGCTCCATATCGGAACGAACACTTCAAATGATTATTTTGATCACACTAGTGGAACAGATGAAGCGAACTATAATTACATGGTCCCTTTTTCTGGTGGAAGTAGGAGCATCCAGATGGGACTCATTTCATCAAAAGGCATGTTATACCTTTCAATAATTACATTTTCACTTTCTGGATTGGTCGGAATACCATTAATCATGAAAGCGGGTATTAACATACTCTATCTAGGCTTTATTGGGTTCTTATCTGGCTTTTTCTACACCGCCCCACCTTTCAGATTTTCATCTAGGAAAGGAATAGGTGAATTATTAATTGGTTTGAACTTCGGCCCGCTTATGGTCGTTGGGAGTTTTTTAGTTCAAACCAACGGAGAAATAACTCATGCATTTGAAGCTGTTTTAGCTGGTATCCCAATTGGATTTCTAGTTGCTGCCATAGTTTATGTAAATCAATTTCCTGACCATGATGGAGACAAAGCAACTGGAAAAAATAATTTAGTTGTTGTATTTGGGCCAGAAAGAGCAAGGATTGGATATGTACTATTAGTAGTTGGTGCATTTATTAGTATAATAGTCACGGCGTTAAATGGCACATTTCCCATGCTGTCATTAATGGCTCTTGTCACTTCAGTCTTTAGTATATACACTATAAAAACATTATATAAACATTATGATAATAGGCTTTTACAGCCTGCGAATGCAGGAACTATTGCATTGCACTTTATAACTGGTGTATTTTTTTGTGTAGGTATTTGGCTAGGATAATATTAATAATTAAATAAAAATTGGAGACAGTAATGAATAAATCAGATTTTTTGAAAAAAGTTGACAGTAAAATTGAAAAACACCACCTATTAAATCATTCCTTTTATAAAGCTTGGAACAATGGTGAATTAGATAGAAGCATAATTCAAGAATATGCGGCACAATATTCAAAACATGTTTCTGCATTCCCAAGATATTTATCCTCAATCCACTCAAACTGTGAAGATATTTCAGTTAGACAAGAAATATTAGAAAATCTAATTGACGAAGAACGCGGTAAAGAAAATCATCCTGAATTATGGATGAGATTTGGTGAAGGCATGGGTAAAAGTAGACAGTCTATCAATAATACTCCAGCAATTGACGAAACGATTAATCTAATAGATACATTCATGAAACTATCCAAAGATAGTAGATATCATATGGGATTTGGTGCTCTATACTGCTATGAATCCATGGTGCCAGAAATTGCAGAAAACAAAATTGATGGATTAAAGAAATTTTATGATGTTAAGGATAATGAAGAAACACTAAAGTTTTTTAAAGTCCACCAACATGCAGATAAATGGCATCGGGAAGTTGTTAAAAAACTTCTTGGTGAAATTTGTGATTCTGATATTAAAAAAGAAGAGGCTTTAGAAGCAATTGATCAAGCACTATTTTGCTTAAATAACTTTTTAACAGGAATGGAACGGGTTTACTGCTAAATAATTAGTTTGTTATGAACGTCGGTCTTCTTCAGTCCGGCGTTCATCTTCTTTTCTTCTATCATCACTGACTCTTTTATCTTCAGATACATCAATCTCCACTAGCCGCCTATCTATATTTCGTCTATTATCATTCCGGCGATCACTTTCAATTCTCTTGTCAGTCATAATATATTTCTATCCTTGTAAAATAATCTAATAATGACCAATTATAAATTGGTCATTATTAGATATTTTTATTTTATTAAATTAAGTTTTAAAGTCAACAAACAGAGTTGATTCTGTCTTAACTAAACTAACCTTATCTTCCATATCAAGAGCACTTACAGCTTGTTCAATCATTTTCATTTCATTTTCATGAATGAACTGGTCAGCTCTAGCAATATAGGCAAGATTTTTTATCACTTTATAGCGATCCTCATCTGATGAGAACATCTCTTTAACAGCGTCAAGAGAAGATCCATATTGGCCGAAACGAGATGATTCATCACCCAATGCAATGAACTTATCTATAACCTCTTTTTCAACCTGATGATACTCATCATCTCCCATATCTGGAAGCATTACTTTCACATTACCACGCATTGCTTCTTTTTCAGACTCATCAACCTCACCATCTGCTAAGAAAGACACACAAACGAATGCATACACTAAATCGTGACTATTTGTCCAATCTGACATATTTACCTCGTTAGAATTAATTTATATTAATGGCTCACAATTCTCTCTACTACCTTTTGTCTGAGTCTGTGAACCTCTAACCCTGACAAATCTACAATAAAGTTATCATTACGAACTGTCAAGGTCAACTAAAAGTCAGTAATTACATTTACATTATTTTAGCGCCTTATTTTTTTCGTTTTTTACAATATTTTTATAATATTCTTCTATATTGAATATATTGAAAAACAAATCTCGCAATCGTAGCTTTTATTTAAATAGTTTAACTACTTTATATAATATGAACAATCAAATAACAATTTTACTCGCAAGCGTGATAAATACAATCAATAAGCATCGATTATTCACATCTCTAATAATCATCTTTTTAGGGGTTATTATGAGTGATATTCTATTTCACTATTTTTATCCAGAAATTATTTCACTGATTGAATATTTATTTGGCCTAAGAAAGGAATCACATGATGCTGTTGACCTGACATTTGCACCAGAAATATGGGGCGGAGTTCTTGCAACTGTTTTAGGAACATTAATCATTGTTATTGCAATTGCCGCAGAGTCAACACCAAAACTAATGGACCTTTTTGTGAAAGATTGGGTCAGTCTACTTTTTATTTGGTTTTTAATTATTGCTTCAATTCATGCTACAATAATTATGTATTACTTTGGACCGATGGAAAGACTTTCTAGTGTAATTCTCAATACTTATGTATATCTGCCAATATCATCAATGCTATCTCTCCCATATATTTTTTATATCCTTTTATATTCCAAAACAGATAATGTTATTAAAAAACTTTACTCTTTAAATATTGATGATATAAATAGATTAAAAAATAAGTCTATTCATATAGCAATGAGAGATACAAAAGTTGTCGAGCATTATCAGTACCAACTAATGTCAACCATAGATCAGTTCGATGATCTCTTAGAGTATATATCATTCAAAGAAGCCCAAACGGAAATCATTCGTAGAGTGGGAGACACAGTAAAAGCATATATGAGTAATAAAGAATCAATTGACCCCAATTTTTTTTTAGCAACGAACACTATTCGTAACAATCCAACATTTAGAACATATATAGATCATCAATATAAAGACCTGGAAGACAGAAAAACTTTTTATGAAGTAAAGGCATTTAAAATGATGGGGAACGCTTACATAAGAAAAATGGAGAATGGAGAATATGAACTAGCCTCTTTAATCGCGAGTGAAATCTCTTCGATTGGACTCTTAGCACTAAAACTAAACCAAGAGAGTCTGATTACAGATATTAATATAAGGTTTAATACATTTATGAGATTTGCGATCAAACATGCTGTTAGAAACAATGAGCCGAGAAATTTATACAATCTGGCTTTTCACTATTCCGCCTTATTAAAAGGATATGTTGATCATGATAAATCTGACTTATTAAAACAATCATATTTCTATTTTAAGTTTTATAGCAATGAGATATTTAAACAAGCGGCAAATAATCCATCTTTATATTTTATAGTAGATGTTTTAACTACAGAGTTAAAGAAAATATCTATTCTTATATCTGAAAATGACTGGGAAGATGAACTACAAGAACACTTATTAAAGGAGATATTGCAACTTGATAACCCACCTGATTATCCAAAAGACGATCTAGATCAAAGCGTTAACAATGGTGTCCGAATACTACAAATAGGATTAGCGTTGCACTATATTAAAATTAAAAAACACAATTTTGCTGAAACTATTGTATCTGATGTTCTAGATGATTTAGCATATTTTAATAATCAAACGTATCTTAGTCTAATGGAGGGCCTATATAATAGAATAAGATTTAGTGGGCCAACCTTTTGGGAAGATACAGATCGAGGGAATACAAATATTTATTTTTCTCCAGATAGTGATAAAATTGACGATTTTAAAAAAATATTGTCTAAACAAATGAAAGATAAGCTAGCAAAGCTTGATCGCGATGTACAATTCTTAAGATTAGAATTAGACAAATTAAAGTCAAAAGAAGAACAAAGCTTAAGTCAAGATGAAAAAAACAAAATAAATGAAATAGAAATGAAAATTAATACTCGTAGAAAAACATTCTTTCTAAAATGATTTAATCTTATCTAGTTAGAGCAAAAAAGAAAGCCTGTGTAAGATTAGATATATCTTGAGTTGCAGTCGCCAAATTATTAACAGCAGACTTCGCAACCTCAAAATAAACTGACCCGCCTATAGATGGGTTTTCCTGAACAATATTTGAAAAATCATCTAAACTCAATATACCATACTCAATATCTGTCATTGCCGTGACATGAGAAGTTCTTTTAGCATTATCAAGCACTAGTGAAAACTCGCCAATGCCAAATGCAGGAGCTTTTACCACAGAAACTGTTGGCACAGATATAGGATCATTTGAAGGCGCCGGATCCGTAGTCTCTATCCTAATAATTGATTTCGTTGACATTGTAAACCCGCTTGAGGTTTTAACCATCATATTTTTCGAAACCTCTACCTGGCCCTGAAAAATAAGTAACATAGTATCACCCGGCTCCCCCTCTTTAAGTAAGCTGGTCTCAGGTGCACATTTTTTTTGTTCAACTACTTTTGCAAGCTCCGCACAAAACTTTTCTGGAACTTTACTAAAATAATTTATTTTTTGAATTTGTTTCGCGTTAACACTCATGATTTTACCTCAACACCAATGCTTTATGTTTTCCATCAATAACATACTCATCATCTGGATTGACTTCTACAATTACATGCTCATCATTCGATAGTTTAATTCCTGCGCTATCTAACTGTTCTTTTATCATATCTCTGATTATTGGACTACCACTTTCACCCATTTGTTCTTCAAGGCTAAATCCTGCCTTATTAATTGCATAGCCGACTAATAACCACTTGTGTTTAAACTTATAATAAGCAGAAACTTTATTATGCGTAAGCCCAACAAGTCCTTTGGGAATAGAAACAACTTGAATCCCTTTATCTTGTTTCTCTTGTGTTATCAGCTCATCAAATAATTGTGGAACACCTGGATCTGTTACATGCTTTGCTAGCATATGAGGTATATGCTCATCTGGGAATACAATTTCATTTACATTTGCCCTATGGAGGTGAGAGATATATTCTTCATCTAAAATATAAGCGACCACTTGAATGCTTTCAGAAATTGATTTTGCTGTGAGAGCAGTGAGGACAGTTTTATCCTCATCTGGTTTTTCATTAGGTAGCAAGCCTGATTCATCTGGAACAATCATAAAAGTTCCACACTCTTCAATAAAAGCTTTTTTTAAAATTCCTTCTTGCGTAAAATTTTCTGATAAATGTGTTATATCTAAACGATCGAATCCTGACACCGCTCGTTTTACAATCTCTGCTTCAGTCTCATTAATTAAAATTACGACAGATGTTGAATCCTCATTTGATTCAACGAGCCTTAGAGCAGCCTGAACCGCAGAATTCCATCCGGCAATAATCAAGTGCCCATGATATTTAGTTTCATCCAATTTATCATCTCCTTTCAATCGTGCTGCAACCAAAACAGAGGATACAGCACCTGTGAGCATTGTTACAATGCCTAGATTTATAATCATTATTATTATCGTTAAAAACTTACCTAAATGTGTTACCGGGCTAACATCACCATAGCCCACTGTTGTAAAGGTTACAACTGCCCACCAAAATGTATGGAAAAATGTGTCTAACCAGTTTGGTTCATTATTACCAAACATGAATGTATCACCAATATCGCTTTTTACATCCCCATTGAATAAGTCATATTCTATTATTGTTAATAATATTGTTGCTAGAAGTACTGCACCAAAACCCCAAATTGCATATTTAAATAATTCATTAGAATTATAATATTTAATTATTCTATTAAAAATATTATTATCTGAAAAATATTTTTTTGTTTTATGATCTTTTAGATTTTCATTCTCTTCAACAGTTGATACAACTTCATCAATTAATGACTGATGAAGTTGATCATACAAAACCTGATTCGAATTTATTTTTTTATCAAGATCGTCAAACGAAGAGGAATTTGTTTCTATCTTTTTATTTGAATCCATTAGCTCAAATATATTTATTCTTTAATCTATAATGAATTAAAATGTGATTATCTATATAACCACTATTCAAAATATTTTTTTGATAATTTTTCTACATTAATAGGGTCTATTGGTTTAGAAAATCCCATATAGAAAGCAAGAAACCACATAACAAATATTCCGAAAAGAAGAAAAACTAATTGCCAGACCCATAATGAAGGCAAACCAAATGGTCCCCATGAAATAGGATCATTAGGATTAGAAAATATACTGTTCCCAATCATAGCAAAAGGACCAAAGCCGAACAAAAACCATATAATTACTAACAACCAAGTTAGTGGTATTAATTTTTTCTTTTCCGCTGAAACACCAGCAATCTCTGATAAAAAGGCATGTCTATTTTTTTGTTCTGTAATTCTATGATTACTATCTGGGAAAAAATATGAGCCAATTAGAGTAAAAATTGTATTAAATAGAATCCCCCACCCCGCAGAATGAATTGTAAGTGGGTACGCTCCCCATGGCAAAGACAATAAACTAGACATCTTATCTGTAAGCGTAACAACTAGAAGCCCACTAATTAAACCTAGTATAATCCCCCTTCTGGAAATCCAGCTACAGTAAAGATTACCTATAAGAGCTGGATACATTTGAAACCCATAGGCAACAGCAAGCCCGCCAAGCATAACTAAGGCATCAGTTGAAATTATAGCGACTACTAATGCCGCACTGGCTACGATCACAACAAATATCCTTCCTATCATTTTTTGCGCACTTTCACTCGCATCATGATTGAAATAATGCTTATAAACATCTCGTGTAATCATTCCACTGAAAGTAGACATGTAGGCTGCGCCTGTGCTTTGCATAGCAGCAAGAGCACAAACCGCTAGAAGACCAACAAGCCAAGGTGCAGATTCGGACATGAGGTCAATTAACTTTGGAACAAGATTCTTCTCTGACACACTATCGAAAACTCCATTTAATACCAACACATCAGCACCCAAACCTTGGATGATTGTAAATGTAAATAAAATAATTCCAATCACAACTGATGATGCAACTACTTGTTGCCAACGAAACGGTTCAGATGTTTTATTTGCATAAGCCCACATAGAAAAAGCAGGCGAAGATTGTATCCCCATAAGTGCAAACATATATGTCATACACATCATTCCAGTCCATACACCACCAGGGGCAGCAGAGCCGGATGAGACCCACTTTATAGAACCAGGCATAGAAACTCGATTTGAAAATCCATCTAGGGTTAATCTTTTTCCTTCCAAAAGATCATTTTTTACTAGCTCTCCAATTCCTTGGGTAAATAAGCTCCAGCCACCAATCCAAGAAATCGTAATCATTCCTAGGATAACAATCCCTAAGGCAAGAAGAATTGCTTGAGCACAATCAACATACGCAACAGATCGCAATCCTCCAGAGGCAACGTAGATAACTACAACTGTCGATAATAAAACCATTCCCATATTGGTTGATATCATCCCGTCTGTGAGCACATTGAACAATGCACCAGAGGCGCGAAGCTGTATCCCCAGATATGGGACTGAAAATAGAAAAGCAACTAAAACAGTAAGTCCTCGAATTAGATTACCACCATAATAATCTGAATACATTTCACCCGGGGTTATATAATTAAATGCACGACCTAGAACCCACTGACGCCTTAAAAATAAAACACCAGTGAAAGGGATTGTCAATGCATAGAATGAAGCAAAAGCATATGGCAAACCATCCGTAAGAATTTTCCCAGGATGCCCTACAAAAGTCCATCCAGAAAAACTAGTCGCTGTTGCGGCAAGAACAAATACCCAGGTGCCGATTGATCTCCCTGCAACGAAATAATCCTCAGAGGTTTTAGCTGTACGAGCACCCTTAATCCCCCAAAAAATACAATAAGCCCAGTAAAGACCTACAAAGGCAAAAAGCCAATATATTTTACTCTCCATTATTCCCCTATCTTCAAATCCTTATTTAGCCAATGCGCCCATAGGGTCCCACGGAGGTAAAAGTTTTGCATGTTGATTCTCATAAAGGTCAATAATATTTAATTCTAAATACTTTTTGTTAATCACGACTTCATACAAATACTGATCAAACCAATCATCAGACATTATATAGTAACCTTTTTTCCCATTCCTTTCACCCCAACTGTTTTCAACTCTCCACTTTTTTGGATTTCCTTTTGAATCCAGATCAACACCTGTAAACAACATTGCATGGGTCATTTTACTTTCACCATATTCTAGTCTGCTCGCTTTGTCTAGGCCAAATTCAGTGCCATAAAAGAGTTCAAAATCAAATAACTTTGTGTCCATTACTCCATGGGTTCGATGCAAATACTTACCAACATCACACCCAAACCAAACAGGTTCGTTATTTTTTATTGATTCTACTGTGGCGTTCTTTAAAACATCTATGTCAACATTCAAATAGCGTATGGGGTTACCCTCAACTACGTTCCCAAGAAATTCTACAGTGTATACTTTATTATACTCTTTGTCTGACATTGGACAGTTAATTAGGCAGACAAGTTCATTTAAATCGATCCCAACATGGTCTTTGAAAAAACTTAATGGAGTAAGGTTCTTAAAGCGTTGAAATACTTTTTTATTATCCCTGACTTGCCAGTTAAATGAATCAGGTGGGTTCCCAAGGTGAATGACGAGCATTTTATATACTGTTGATAGCATTGTAGTTTTTAATTCAAAAAGGCTTTCTTCAGTTATCTTGTTTTTTATTGAGTCTCTTAAATCTTTTGCAAATTCTCTGAGTTTTCTTGTAATCATACGGTTCATTCTCATAGACTTTCCAGATTGAAACGTTTCTGGCATCTCTGACTTTGGGACAACACCATATTTATTGATAAGATTAACCCACATATCCCACTGACCACCATCTTGAATTGGACTATCTAATAAATGCATCATAAGCCTACTATCCCAAGGTTTATTAGCAGTTTTAATAATACTATTAAAAAAATAATTAGACTTTTCAAGCTTATCCCAAAACATAAAATACGTCTGAGAAAATTCAAAATTTCTTATATCATGTTTTCTTCCGAGATAAATTCTGAATAGATTTAATCCTGCATAGCCCCAACAACGGCCACTTGATTTTTGATTTGTTATTTTCATCTCACCAATTATCTGATCAGAAAATGTGTGATCTATTCTCCGATACACATCCCAGTCCATAGCAAGATCTGTTATCTCATTATGTGTAGCAGCATTACGTGATAGTTTAAGATTCGATTCAGAATTACTTTCTTTTTGAAATGTTTTTATTATTTCCAGTGATATAGACTTATCCATGATGATTTATCCTTTTATTTCATAACTAATAATTGTAACAATACATAAAATAAAATATGTGGTTATGTCTGCAGCTCCCACATAGTCTTTAGCAACTCGCTGACCAAATAAAAGCGATAATAAAACTAACGCACTAAGTAATAGTCCGTAATAGATATAGACTGTGTTTGAATATATAAGACCATGAACAAATCCAAATAAACATACTCCGGCTGTAATTAATTCAAGGAAAACTAAAATATTTAATGCTGGAGAGAGTATCTTATTTAGCGGTGTATCCTTAAAATGATCTTTAAAAAAATCAAGGTTTCCTTTTCTATCTAAAATTTTGTCTAGCCCAGATTGAAAAAACACTATAGAAAAAAAAATCGAAACAAAAATTTGAGCAATTTCCATTGGTTTATAATATGTTATTTCCATGGTATGGTTAATCTACAAATTCCACAATCTTCCCCCGAACATAATCGCTAAGTTCTTTAACAGATATATTAGAGTATAAATCTTTAGTAATAGTATCAGCAAAATGTATGTTGATTATTCCAGGAGTTAAACGCCAGTCTGATTTGTTTTTTGCTTCATATGCACCATTAATGATCACCGGAACAATACTCACACCTGTGTTTTTTGCGATATGAAAAGCTCCTTTTTTAAACTCTCCAAGGTCACCATTTTTCGAGCGTGTTCCCTCAGGCAAAATAAAAATAGAGACCCCGTTATCTACTATTTTATCTTCAACTATTTTTAAACTGTTTATAGCTTTTTTTTTATTTGATCTATTAATCGGCACTATCCCATAATGTTTGGCAACATGACCCCACAAAGGATATTTAAATTGTTCTACCTTAGCAATTGCAGTTACATGATGTCTAATGTATCTCAAAAATACAAAATGGTCAAAAAGTGATTCATGATTCATAATATATAAATATGGCCCATAATTAGGGTTTGGTGGATTCCCGTTTAGTTTGACCAATTGGCCTCCAAACAAACAAAAAAAATAAGACATCGGTCGCAAGAAATAGTGATAGTACTTTTTATTTACTAGTCCTATATAAATGAGAAATACTGGCAACACGATTATTAAATAAGCAAACCATATAGGCCAAAGAATTAAAGAAATAACCGCTTTAAATAGTCTGGTAATCATTTTTTAATATAGAAAATATTTTATGATTAACCTTATGAAATGGATAGTGTACAACTTCTGATTTGTTAATCCATTTATATTCTTTTTTTTGTTTTGTTACTTCATCCACTTTAACACAATCCAATAAAATTAATTTCATTTTAAAATGAGAGTAGGTATGATTCACAACCCCTATTTTTTTTTTAACCGTTATATTTAGACCATAATTTTGAATAATATATTTTGTTAAAACTTTGTTTGCCTCTTTAACTGAGCTAATTTTTTTGTTAGGGATTTCCCATAGCCCCGTTAACATATTATTATTTCTTTTTTGAATCATAATTTTATTTTTATTTCTAATAACTCCACCAACAAATATATGCTGTGGAACTATTTTTTTCTCAATTTTCTTTGGATAGTTAAGTGGATTACCATTTTTATATGCCCTGCAAAAAAAATTTACTGGGCAATCATAACATTTTGGAGATCTGGGGGTACAGATACAGGCCCCTAACTCCATCATTGCCTCATTAAAATCACCTGGCCTATTTTGATCTATCCATTTGTTAAGAGTAGAAATAATAAGTTTAATATTATTGCTAGAAAGTTTCTTCCGAGCAGTCATCCTTGCCATTACGCGTTTCACATTTCCATCTAAAGCTATATAAGGCTTATTATAGGCGATAGAAAGAACAGCGCCGGCAGTATAATCACCTACGCCAGGTAGGCTTCTAAATACATCCCAAGAGCTAGGAATAATAGAATTGTATTTTTTATAAACAATTTTCGCTGCCTTATGAAAATTTCTGCACCTTGCATAATATCCCAACCCCTCCCATGATTTCAATATATCTTTTTCAGGTGCCTTCGAAACAGACTCAATATTTGGAAATTTTTTTATCCAGGCATTATAATAAGGGACAACAGTTTCAACCCTTGTTTGTTGTAACATAATTTCGGAAATCCAAACCTTATATGGGTTTTTATTCTTTCGAAATGGTAAATCTCTCTTTGATATATCAAACCAAGTGAGTATTGACCTTGATATTTCCACTTAAACTAAAATATTATTTTTTTAAAAAAATTTTTCTGAGTGTCCACTGAAAAGTAGAAAGCGAATCTAAAGTGAGTTCTCTTCGATCCTCATCAATCTCTAACTTAATCTTATCACCCAAAGCATCTATTTGTTTTTCAATATCTCGCTGTATTGTCGATCCTTTATGAGTTAAGGAAACCTCAATAGCTCTTTGGTCTCTTTGGCTTTGTTTTCTATTTACCCAGCTTTTTTTTTCTAGCCTAATAACTAATCTTGTAACCGTGCTGTTATCCAAACCCAATATCCAAGCTAACTCAGACATCTCGACCCCATTATCGGGAATAGAAATAATTGCCAAAATTTGACTATATGTTATATCCTTGAAATGTATATCTGTTCTAAATAATCTTTGTAAATCGACCAAAAATGAAGATAATAATTCACCATAGTTCATAGTTGTATATTACAAATATATAAATTTTGATAAAAGGCTAGTCTGGTGGCAATGACAATAAAAGCTTAGCATGATTTATATAAATAGAGTCAACTATTCCTCTTTTCTTCTCTGTAAGCATGTGCCCAACACTTTGATAATGATCTAGCTTTATTGGACCAAAAGTATACCACTCCCCTGGCATAAGTGGATCTGCACCTAGAAATGGAACGATTGAATCTGCCCCGTTTTTCCCTGTTGTTGGTCCACTCATTGATCTAACATTAACAATACCATCATTTTCCCACCAAGTAGAGTCTGTTTCATTTCCATCAGATTTAAAAACAATTTTTGATCCTAATAATTTTGCTCTCGAACGGATAAGTAAAAAAGTGTCTTTATCGGGAACATGATACCCCGTTGATTTATCCTTACTCGTGGCAGAAAAAATAAAAGAAAAATAATAAATATCTGGACTCGCATTTAAATACCCATTTAATTCTGACGCACCATCTAAACTTAAATCCCAAGAACTAATATTTTTGGTTTCCCAAGCATTGTGGTTTCGCATTCTATGGACATAGTTAGACCATGATTCATTAGTTCCTCTATTTAGACCCCATTGGCTTAAGTCAAAATTATAAAAATTTGTTCCAACTACACCAGCCAGTCCAATAAAGTATTGTATGAATGGGAATGTTTTAGTGACAATATCTGCTAATGTGCTACCATCATGTGGCGTTGCTAGTGAAGTAATACTGGTTATCCAATTATTTCTTGAGAAGCCTAATATATCTGATTTTTCATTTATTTTACCAGAATCATCTTCAAATAATTCTGTTTCTAATAAATATTGTAGCATTCGGGCTGTTTGTCCACCCATACTATGTCCGACTAAATGCACAGGATTATTTTTATCCCATTCGGGGTACAATCCAATATATTGTTTATCAGAAGGTTTTTGGATTAATCCATATTTTTCTGAATGTTTATACCCATAGTCAATTTGCCCTCCTTTTAGCTGGTAATATATCTCTATAGCTCTATCCCAGTTTGATGATATTGGGCCGACTGATACATTAAAAACTTTAAATCCATTTTCTTCTAGCATCTTTTGAATATCCTTATGTCCTCCCCAATAACGATAGTTACCCATCTCTTCATTCCCCCACCCCAAAAAACCATGAATCAATACTATAGGATAATCATTTTGCCCACTAATAACATTTAATAAAAGAAAGAATGATAAAATATTTTTCATACCCAATGAGCTAAAAATTTATACTTAGGTCCAATCCATTAGTCGATCCGCCAGTTCCATAAAAATATAAGCCGTAGCCAATTTCAACATCATCATCTTTATAACTAATTCCAACTCCGCTTGAACCCATAATGGTTTTTAGTACATTTTCCTTTATATCTTGATCAATTTTCCTTGTAGATGTCCCACAACTAAAATTGATTTTTTTTGTTAACATAAAGAGCCCGCTAATAAAATAATCTTTATTTTTTGTTTCTTTGATAGATAGATAGTCTATAGAGACTATCAGCGGCAAATATGCTAATTCTTTTTGGATGCTAATATTATATTTTTCTGGAAAACTTTTAATTATTTTATTGATTGATCCTGGTTTTATCGCCATATCGTTTATAGATATCCCAATATTTGTTTTGTGCTTTTTTATTTGCCATATAAATCCACCTGATAAAAAAAATTCAGTCAAACTATAGTTTTCTAATTTTGAAAATAATACTTGATTAGAAATACCATAACGAATTGGAAAATTTCTATATGCTCCTGAATAGACTAATCGCATCCATGTATCACTAGAACTATAATTATTTGTAGGTATTGCATATTCATCATATCCTTTAAACGTTCCATAAGAAATATGATTAATAGCAGCAATAACAAAACTATTTGATTTTGGGATTAAAACTGAAACTGACTGCGCTTGTATGCCTGCTGGATATAAAATAAATGAGGTTGAAAAACTTCGTTGTAATGAAGCGTTAGCTGGGTTTGTAGACCTAGACGTGGGGAGCATAATTAGATTGCCACCACCAGCCATAGATAGGCTTGAGGCAGAAAACCATGTGTTTAAACTTGGCAAACTAGTTTCACCATTTACATAACATAACAAAAATAAATAAATTGAAATTTTCATATCATAGAAATAGGGTCTACATGAATATTAACTCTGCTTGCGCCTGCACTAATTTGTTTTTCTTTGAAAAAATTATAACTAATAAATGAATGTAATTTTTCACCATTAGGATCGTATTTTTTCTGAGATTTAAAAATAATCTGATATCTATAATTATTTTTTATTTTTTCTTTAAAACAAGCTGCTGGGCCTAATATTTCTAGTCCCTTGTAATGCTTTGTCAAACTATTTCTGATTGTATTTGATAATGCTAAAACTGATTTTGAATGAGGTCCAATAAATTCAATTTTTGTTATCCAGCTGTAAGGTGGATATTTTAATATCTTCCTGTCATCTAACATAATTTTATAAAAGTGATCTAAATCTAATTTGGCGGCAGCTTTGATAACCGGATTATCTTTGTCATAAGTTTGAATGATAACTTCACCATTTTTTTCGCCCCTACCAGATCTTCCTGAAGCCTGATATATTAATTGAAAAATTCGCTCACTTGCACGAAAATCAGGTAAATGAAGTCCTAAATCAGCATTAATTATTCCAACTAAAGTTATGTTAGGAAAATCTAGTCCCTTAGCTATCATTTGAGTCCCAATTAAAATATCTAGTTTTCCATTTAAAAAGGATTGCAATATTTTTACCATGTCCGCACCTTTTTTTACGCTATCGTGATCAACTCTTGCAATGCGAGCATTGGGGAAAGTTTGTTCTAAAATTTTTTCAACTTTTTGAGTGCCTGTACCAACATATATTAGATTGTTCCCCATACATTTTTTACAATTATCTAACATTTTTCTTTCGATGTAACCACAAATATGGCACATAAGATTATTATCTTGTTTATGATAAGTAAGAGCCGTTTTACAAGCAGAACACATTATCACAGAGCCACAATCTATGCAACGCACTGAAGGAGAATAACCTCTACGATTCTGGACTAATAATATTTGCTCATTTTTATTTAATCGGTCTTCAATTTTATCTAACAGTGTCCCAGAAATGACTGTATTTGTTTTCCCTGACTCTTCGCTCTCTTCTAATAGATCGACTATTTTCACTATTGGGTAACTTGCTTTACCATACCTTTTCGGTAGGTTAAGGTATTTATATTTATTACGTTTATAATTATAATAACTCTCTAAGCTAGGTGTCGCACTTGACAACACGATATTAGACTCTTCAAGTTTTGCACGCATAATTGCAACATCCCTTGCGTGGTATCTAGGAGCAGGAGAATCTTGTTTGTAAGATGTATCATGCTCTTCATCTACTATAATTAACCCTAAATTTTTCAGTGGTGCGAATATTGCACTTCTCGCGCCAATAACTATCTTATATTCACCTTTGTATAATTTATTCCAGGTAGAGGCACGTTGTGATTGAGTTAGTTGAGAATGCCACAGGGCAGTTTTATCACCAAATACTGATTTAAATCGGCCAGCTATTTGTGGAGTGAGTGCAATCTCAGGCAATAATATAATTCCAGATTTCCCTTTAGCTAAAACTCTTTTTATTATTTCAATAAATATTTCAGTCTTGCCACTTCCTGTTACCCCATGCAACAAGAAAGAATTAAACTTTCCGGATCCTATATAATTTCTTAACTTATTTATTACTTTCTTTTGATCAGAATTAAAATGAATTTTTTTCTCGACTGGGTCAAATGATAGATCGCTAGATGTATGATCTTTCTCCTTTTTTATTAGCTGAATTAATTTTTTCTTCTCAAGAGAATAGCAGATAGAAACCGGGTTTGAACAAATATTTTTTAATAATGATACCTTAACAAATATAGGATAATATTTTTTAATTTTTTTGTATAAGCTATACTGTATAGGTGCATTTTTCTTTAAATCACCTATAATATTTTTATCTGCTTTTTTTAAACATTTTGCATACCAGTTCAATTGTGGAGAATGCTTTGTTGATAAACTGATTGGTAAAACGGTTTTAAAAACTTTACCAATGGGCACAACGTAATAATAACTTATCCACCTTATCAGCTCCCATAATTCTTTAGTTAGAACAGGAATATCATCTATAATTTCAGATACTGGCTTAACATCGCCGGCATAAACCGATTTTTCATTTAACGATATAATTATACCATAAACTAACCGATTACCTAGTTGTACTTTTACTCGTGATCCAATTTGGGCATGATCAATAAGATCACTTGGAATTTTATATGTGAAAGATTGAAATGTCGATATAGAAAGTGCTACTTCGGCAAACATTATGATTTAATAAAAATTTATTGCGAACTTAGGCGATATTCTATTAAAAAATTAAAAATTTGTCATTTTGTATTTATAAATAAGAAAGTGAAAATTATCCCTTAATTACATACAGCTTAACATCAGCATTAATATCTTTTGATACTTTTACTTGTACATGATATATACCTAAAGTTTTTATCGGGTCTTTAATTTTTACTTGATTTTTTTCTAATTCAAAACCTTTGTTTAATAATTCTTTGTGAATGTCTTTATTCGTAATAGAACCAAACATTTTTTCCTCATCACCAACTTTAACTTCTATAGTTATCTCAACTTTACTTAGTTTTTTAGCCAAAACATTTAGCGCTTGATTATTTCTTTCTAATTTAGCTTCGGAAACTCTCTTTTTTTCGCTCGCAATAGCTATATTTCTTTTAGAAGCCCTAAGTGCTAAACCTTGAGGAATTAGTTTATTCCTTGCATATCCAGGCTTAACCGTTAAAACATTACCAGATTCACCTAAGTTTTCAACATCACTTAATAAAATAATTTCCATATTAATATCCTCTATTAAATTTATTCAGAACCATTATCAACAAAAGGCATTAGGCCTATTATCCTAGATCGTTTTATTGCACTCACAACTTTACGATGCATTTTTGCACCAGTACCGGTAACACGACGCGGCATGATTTTACCTTGGTCATTTACAAATTTCTTTAACAATTTGACATCTTTATAGTCTACCTCATGAATATTATTTTCTTTAAAAAAACAATATTTCCTTCTTGTTTGAAAAGCCATTATTCAGCTCCTTTATTTTCTTTGTCATTATTTTCTTCTGATTCTTTTTGATCTTCGGTTTTTTCAGCTTCTGAATCCTCTTTTTTACGTTCAGATAACGTCTCATCAAAAGTTTTAATAATATCAGGTTTTCTATCTAGCTTAACAATCATATGACGAATGACCAAATCACTAAGCTTTAACCAAGAGTCAAACTCATCTAGCTTTTTTTGGTCCCCGCTTTCATAATGAAGGAGGACATAAGTCCCATATTTGTGATCTTGTATTGTATAAGCTAACCGTTTTTTACCCCAAATAGAGTGATTGATTATTTTAGACTTTGTTTCTTTCAGTCTACTATCAATTTCTTTCATAGTATTATCGATTATTTTGCGTTCAAAATTTGGATTAACAATATATAATATTTCGTAATAGCGCATTTTAACTCCTTAAATTATAATTTTATTAGTGGTGCAATGACTAAAGAGACGACCGCCATAAGCTTGATTAATATATTCAGTGAAGGACCCGAAGTGTCTTTAAATGGATCTCCAACGGTGTCGCCAACTACAGCTGCTTTATGTGCGTCTGATCCTTTTTTTAATTCTTGACCATTTACTGTAATACCTTCTTCGATCATTTTCTTTGCATTATCCCATGCACCACCAGAATTGGATTGGAAAATAGCCATAAGCACACCCGTGACCGTAACTCCTGCAAGAAGACCGCCTAATATTTCAGGACCCTGATTACTTCCAAGTAAACCAGGCACAAAACCAACAACAACTGGGGTAGTTACTGCTAAAAGGCCAGGAGCAATCATCTCTTTTATTGCTGATTCAGTAGAAATTTCTACACAACGCCCATGCTGAGCTTTATCTAATGCATCATTATAAACTCGCTGGTCATCATCACTCCAATCTTCCTTCTCCTTCAAATTCATTATTTCTAGTGCTTTCTTTAATTCTGGTATTTCTCTAAACTGGCGACGAACTTCTTCGATCATAGCCATCGCTGCGCGACCAACTGCACTCATAGCCATTGAAGAAAATAGAAATGGTAACATCCCACCTATAAATAATCCAGCCATAACTATTGGATCTGAAATATCAATACTTGAGATACCACTCTTAACCATAAATGCAGCAAAAAGTGCCAAAGCAGTTAAAGCTGCAGAACCTATTGCAAACCCTTTGCCAATAGCAGCTGTTGTATTTCCTACGGCATCAAGTTTATCTGTTCTTTCACGAACCTCACTTGGAAGTTCAGCCATTTCTGCAATTCCACCTGCATTATCAGAAATTGGTCCATACGCATCTACAGCCAATTGAATTCCTGTATTTGCAAGCATACCTAATGCAGCCATGGCAATACCATAAAGTCCGGCAAAATGATAGGCGCCCATAATACTAGCAGATAATATGACTATTGGTACCGCAGTTGATTGCATCCCGACTGATAATCCAGCGATAATATTTGTTGCCGGCCCGGTCATAGACTGCTCTACAATCGACTTAACAGGCTTAGTACCCGTACCAGTGTAATATTCAGTTATTTTCCCAATCCCTAAACCACCAACTAAACCAATTATAGTTGCATAGAAAACACCAAGATTATCATAGTATACTTTTTCCCCTTCAGTCCCTAGTACATAAAATTCTCCGGGCAAAAATTTGGTTATTAATAAATATATTACTCCAACCATAATAATTCCACTTCCAAACTCTCCCCGGTTTAAACCTTTTTGAGGGTCCCCACCTTCTTTTACAGAAACCATAAATGTTCCTAGAATCGAGACTAAAATTCCAGAAGCCGCAATTAATAAAGGAAGCAAAATAAAATTTACATCAAAACCACCCGCAACAAGGATGCTTGAACCTAATACCATAGAGCCAATAATTGACCCAACATATGATTCAAATAAATCTGCTCCCATACCTGCTACATCACCAACATTGTCACCAACATTATCGGCTATAGTGGCTGGATTAAGAGGATGATCTTCAGGTATCCCTGCTTCCACTTTCCCCACTAAATCCGCTCCTACATCAGCAGCTTTAGTGTATATACCGCCACCAACTCTTGCAAAAAGTGCTATTGATGAGGCACCTAATGAAAAACCAGATAAAATATTCAATACCATAGAAACGGCTAATAAATTGTCAAAACCATACATAAATGAATAAAAGTATAATAACCCCCCCAAGCCTAAAACACCTAAACCAACAACACTTAAACCCATAACAGAGCCACCACTAAATGCAACATTAAGAGCTTTTGCTAAGCTTGTCTCAGCCGCATGAGTTGTTCTGTTGTTCGATTTAGTAGCAACTTTCATTCCTAAAAACCCTGCCAAACCAGAAGTAAGGGCACCAACAATAAAAGAGAATGATATCATTGCACTTGAGTCAGCTCTTCCTGAATTTGCGAATCCAAGTATAAATGCTACCGCTACTACAAAAACTGCAAGTATACGATACTCAGCCTTTAGAAAAGCCATCGCCCCATCAGCAATACTAGCACCAATAGATTTCATGCGATCATTACCTTGGCTTTGTTTATTGATCCATGAGGTTTTCCAAAAAGCAAAACCCATAGCTAAAAGCCCAGATAGCATAATTAACAAAAGATTATTATTCATACTGTCCATTATTAGTTATTCTCCCTTTTTATGAATTAAATGTGTTCATTGTTTTTTCTAAACCATTAAATAAGATACTGTCTAATGCATCCGCAGCTTTTTTAACTGCTTCAGCAGAAGTCTTTTGATCCTTACTATTAAATGGTTTAAGAACATAATTTTCTGCTGGTCGCATTTTTCCATCAGTCCCAATCCCAAATCGTAACCGAGGAAACTCATTTGTATTTAAAGAATATATTATACTTTCTAATCCTCTATGCGAACCATCTCCACCCCCTGGCTTAAGACGAACAACACCTAATGGCAAATCAACATCATCTACAATAATACATATGTCTTTTGTAATCATATCCCAAGAACTAGATATATCTTGCACAGCATGACCGCTATTGTTCATCCCTGTTGATGGCTTAAAAAGCAAAAACTTATTTGGTTTCATTGCAACAACATAATCACCTCTGCCGGGCTTAAATGATATTTTATATCTGCTTGCCATCTCGTCTAATATCCAAAATCCTGCATTATGTTTTGTATCTGCATATTTATTTCCAGGGTTACCTAAACCTATAAATGCAATCAAAATTAATTTGAGTCCTTTGGTTTATTTTCATCTGATTCAGAATCATCATCACCTTCATCAGTTTTTTCTTCATCCCCTTCTGCAGATTCAGTAGCCTCCCCTGATTCATCCTCATCAGATAATACTGGTTCTTCTTCTTCCCTTGGAGTAATCACTGAAGCGACATTAAGATTATCAGGACTAATTATTTCAACATCCTCATCATCTATGCTAATGTCAGCAACACTTATTGAGGCGTTCAGCACAAGGTCATCAATATTAACCTCAATATGATCCGGAACATTAGTAGGGTAACAACTGATTTCTATTTGATTCATCGATTGAGTAAGGATGCCACCTTCTGTTACCCCTATTGATTTTCCAACTAATATGATTGGAACTGATATAGTTATTTTTTCAGATCTACGTACACGCATAAAATCCAGATGAATAACCTCATCAGTCACGGGATGATATTGGATTTCTTTAATCATTACATACTGTGACTCACTATTAATATCTATCTCATAAATACGCTGATCTGATTTCATAGCTTTATACAATAGTTGTTTATCAACATAAAGGCTCAATGGTTCCTCTCCCTTATAATAAAGAACACTTGGTACCTTTCCACCTTTTCTAAGGGCTTTAGTAGCCTTTTTACCAACAACTTTTCTGTGTTCAATGTCTAATTTATAATAAGATGCACCCATCGTTATTTCTCCTCATTAAAATTCAAAAAGTGAACTCACTGATTCACCATTATGTATTCTTCTAATAGCAGCTCCAAATACATCTGCTACTGTAACAATTGTCATATTTTCTAATTTTTTTTCTTCAGGTATTAAGATTGTATCTGTAACAACTATATTTTTTATAGGCGAACTCTTTAAACGATCAATTGCTGGACCAGATAGCACACCATGTGTGGCTATCGCAGTAACAGATTTAGCCCCTTTTTCAATTGCTGCTTCCGCCGCGCTGACCGTTGTCCCGGCTGTATCAATCATGTCATCAATTATAAGAACATCCATATTTTCTAGCTCACCAATCAAGTGGCTAACCCTGGCCTTATTTGGAGCAAACCTCCTTTTGTCAATCAGTGCAAAATTCATTTCTAAACGTTTTGCATATGCCTGACTCATGGCTGCAGAACCTACATCTGGAGCCAATACTACTGAAGTTTTAGGATCAAACCCCAATCCCTTAATAGCTTCCATCAATACCATTCTGCTATATAAATGATCAAATGGTATTCTAGTAAATCCTTGTATTTGGGTAGAATGTAAATCCATAGTCACAATCCGATCTGCCCCCATACTTGTGATAATGTCAATCATAACCCTTGATGATATAGGAACCCTTGGCTGATCTTTTCTGTCCTGTCTTCCATACCCAAAATAGGGCACTATAATAGAAACGCTACCTGCTGATGCTCGAACCGCAGCATCAGTCATTAATGCTAGCTCTAGTATGTTTTCAGCTGGACCATTAGTTGGTTGAATCAAAAACACATCGTATCCTCTGATATTTTCTTCATACTTAACCCAAATTTCACCATCAGAAAAAGTTTTTATAGACATTACACCTAATTTACAACCTGCTGAGATTGCAATTTTTGATGCTAGCTCAGGATTACTCCTACCACTAAAAATTTTTAATTTATTTTTCATTCTGCAATTATTTTATGGCTGGGGCGTAGGGAGTCGAACCCCAACTGCCTGGACCAAAACCAGGTGTCCTACCATTAGACGACGCCCCAATCTTTAATTTAAGTTGACATAGTCAGAGTGGATTTGCAATAAAGGTCTTGTACTTTGGGGAGAAATATGAAAATGCATTATTCAGATATACATCATCATTAAATATCCCATACACAGTCGAGCCTGAACCCGACAGACTGGCATACCCTGCACCGAGTGCATGGAGTGCTTCTTTTATTTTCCCAATCTCTGGATATGTTGGAACTACAATTGATTCAAAATCATTCTCAAAAAACTTCAGCTTATCAAGACTAATAGTCTTTTCATTTGATAAGCCGGCAAAATTAATGGACGAGGAAGAGCTATCCAACTCCTTTTTAAACTTTGAATAAGCCCAGGATGTGTCAATCTCTGTATCTGGAATTATTATTAAATATTTCCCTTTAATCTTTGTTTTTAAAGTCGTCAGCCTATTGCCAATCCCTTCGCCCAACTGTATTGACCCACGAATAAAAAATGGGACATCAGCACCAACCTCAACTGCTATCTCCTCTAATTCATTATCAGAAATATTTAAACTGTGTAGGTCTCTAATCCCCTTTAGTACGTTAGCAGCGTTTGAAGATCCACCACCTAATCCACTCCCCCTGGGAATATTTTTTTTTAGATCAATATTTATTCCCCTTATATCAAATTTTTTTTTCATTATTTCGAAAGCTATGACACAGAGATTATCTTTATCATTTTTTAACCAATTTACATCACATTTAAAATTGCAGCCTTTTTCGTTTGTAGATATGGAAATATTATCAAAGAGATTAATTTCTTGAAAAATTGTAATTATATCATGGTAACCATCTCCCCTTAAGCCTAAAACTTTTAGTCCGATATTTACTTTTGCGTTAGAATTAATTTCTAGGATACTCATCAACACTATGAATAGTTGATACTGCAATCACTGACCATCCTTTTGATTTGCCAATAAACCCCAAGTAATCAGTTGTAGTTGCTTTAACTGATATTTTTTCAGTAGAAAGAGATAATATGTTTGAAATGTTTTTTCTAATGATAGGAATGTGTTTTTGTAATTTAGGTTTTTGCAAAATTATTGTGCAATCTATATTAGATATCTGATAACCAATTTGACCAATTTTTTTATTTGTTTCTGTTAAGAATATTTGACTCTGAACATTTTTCCATTTTTTATCATTACTGGGGAAAAAATTTCCAATATCGCCTAATCCTGTAGCACCCAATAAAGAATCTACTATTGCATGAATTAAAGCATCGCCATCAGAATAGCCAACTGAACCAAGGGGTGATTTAATATCTATACCACCAATAAATAATGGCAAATCCTTTTTTAATTTATGGACATCATACCCTATTCCTGTTTTAAACATTTTTTATTTTCTGACAACTTTTATTTTTGCCATTTCCCAATCAATGCTATTCGTGATTTTGAAGTTTTCATTATCCCCATCAATAATTTTTATTGAATATCCGCTTAACTCCATAATAGTACATTCATCAGTCACATTAGAATCAACATTATTTTTATATGCATCTAGTAATTTATTTTTATGAAAAGTTTGCGGGGTCTGTGCCATCCGAACTATCCTCCTGTCAATTGTTTTTTCAATAATCCCACCCTGGACAATTTTGATGGTATCATTGCTTGGTATTGCTAATATAGAACCATCAAATTCCTTACATGCATTCACAGTTTTAGTTATTAATGAATCTTTAATAAATGGCCTAGCAGCATCATGAATACAAATAAGATCATTTGTTTTATTAGTTGACAAAATACCATTCAGGACTGATTTCGTTCTATTAGATCCTCCAGCGACTACTTTAATATCTTTATTTTTTGATAATGATTTAAAATTTTTCGATGCTAAAACTGTACTTATAAATTCTTCAGGAACAACAAAAACTATTTCATTAATTAACTTTGACCGTACGAATGGAGCTAATGTGTAGCACCAAAGAGGTTGGCCATTTAATAACTTGAATTGTTTCCGCTCTCCAAATCTAGAACCAGATCCAGCTGCTGGTATTATTGCAGAAACCTTAAACAATCTTACACTTTCACGTTTTTTTTATTATACAATTATCATTGCATCTCCATAGCTCAAAAATCTATAATCATGTTTTTTTGCTTCTCTATATGCTTTTTTTAATAAATCAATATTAGAAAAAGCGCTCACCATCATCATGAGTGTAGATTTAGGCATATGAAAATTTGTTATCATAGAATCGACCATTTTATATTCGTAAGGCGGATAAATAAACTTATCAGTCCACCCTCTTTTCGGCGATACCATAAACCCAGAAACCACCACTGTTTCTAGAGCTCTAATTGTGGATGTCCCAACTGCAACAATTTTTCTATGCTTTTTCCTTGCCTCATTAATTGCCATAGATGTTTTTGTAGAAACCTCAAAATACTCAGAATCCATCTGATGCCTATTTAGATCCTCTACCTGAACTGGTCTAAATGTGCCCAGACCGATATGTAAAGTGATATATTCTATCTTGACACCTTTTTTCTCAAGTTTATTAATTAAGCCATTTGTAAAATGAAGCCCCGCTGTAGGAGCTGCAACAGCACCACGCTCAGTAGCGTAAACCGTCTGATATCTTTTCTTGTCACTTGGCTCAGGGTCCCTTGTAATATAAGGAGGCAACGGTGACGTCCCGATGCGATCAATAATATCATGGAGCTCTTCGGGGTTTTCAGATTCAAAACGAACCACCCTTCCACCAGAGACAGTATTATCAATAACATCACACATAAGCTTTGGTGTGAAAACTAGTTTATTACCGATTCTAACTTTTCTTGCTGGTCTAACCATAACTTCCCAAAGATTTTGCGCTAATTCTCTAAGCAAAAATACTTCCACCTTAGCATCAGTACGATCTTTTGTAGCAAAAAGTCGCGCGGGAAAAACTTTGGTATTGTTTAAAATCAATAAATCATTTTTCCTTAAATAATCTCCAACATTATGAAACTTTTTATGTTCTATAGTTTTTTCTTGTCTATTAACTACCATTAGTTTAGCCTGATCACGCCTACCACTTGGATATTGTGCGATATACTTCTGTGGTAATGGATAGTCAAAATCTCCAAGTTTAAATTTTTTCTTTTTTTCAATCATTGAATAAATCCTTTTGATTATTTTTTATTTGTTTGCCTAATAATTTATATGCTGATTCTTGAGCAATTCTACCCCGGGATGTTCTTTGCATAAATCCTTGTTTAATTAAAAATGGTTCATAAACATCTTCTATCGTAGATGAATCTTCTCCAACGGCTACACCTAAGGATTTTATACCTACTGGACCTCCAGAAAATTTTTCGATTAATATTCCAAGTATATTACGATCCATCACATCCAAACCATTTTTATCAACCCCAAGTTGATCCAGTGCTTTATTTGCTACATCATAAGTTATTTTACCTTTCGCTTTTATTTGAGCATAATCTCTAGTTCTTCTCAATATTCTATTTGCAACTCTAGGGGTTCCCCTGCTTCTAGTTGCTAATTCCATAGCTCCTTTATCATCAATATCAACTTCAAGTATATCTGCTGACCTGCAAATAATATGAAATAAATCTTCGGGATCATAATAGTCTACTCTTAAAACAATACCAAACCTGTCGCGCAAAGGCGAGGTAAGATTGCCAAGCCTAGTAGTCGCCCCAACTAAAGTAAATGGTTCAATATTTAATTGTACACTCCTTGCGCTTGGTCCCTTGTCAATCATAATATCAATCCTATAATCTTCCATCGCTGAATATAAATATTCTTCAACCACACTGTTTAACCTATGAATCTCATCTATGAAAAAAACATCCCTGTTTTGAATATTCGTTATCATCCCCGCTAAATCCCCAGCTCTTTCGATTACTGGGCCAGAAGATTGTCTAATATTTGCATTTAATTCCTTTGAAATAATATTTGCTAAAGTTGTTTTTCCAAGGCCTGGTGGCCCAAATAAAAGAACATGATCTAAGGCATCTCCTCTCTCATTAGAGGCATCAATAGATAACTTTAAATTTTCCACTAATTCTTTTTGCCCAATGAACTCCTGAAACTTTATAGGCCGAAGAGATTTTTCAACTATAATATCTTCTTCAAAAGGGCTAGGATCAGTTATATGGATTTCTGTCATAAAGAAAAGAGAATAAATAGTACTAATTCAGGCCTTAAAGATACAATTTCAAATTGCCCACACCAAGTCTACTAATATAGTTTATTCAATAAAAATTATTGTACAATAATTTTTTTCAAATATTTACCTGTGTAGGAATTAGTTTCTTTTATTATTTGCTCAGGAGTCCCTACCGCTATAATCTCTCCCCCGCCATCTCCTCCTTCGGGGCCTAAATCTATAACCCAATCTGAAGATTTAATTACGTCCAGATTATGTTCAATAATTATCACGGTATTACCACGGTCCACTAACTTTTGTAGTACTCCTAGTAATATTCTTATATCCTCAAAATGTAGCCCCGTTGTTGGCTCATCAAGTATGTATACAGTCTTTGTAGTACTCATTTTTGAGAGTTCGGTAGACAGCTTTACTCTTTGCGCCTCTCCGCCAGAAAGGGTTGTGGCCTGTTGGCCAAGATGTATATAGCCTAACCCAACGTCTTTTAAGGTTTTTAATTTTTTTGTAATAGGGGGGATGTTTTCAAAAAATTTTAGTGCATCATCAACATCCATATCCAAGACATCTGAAATAGATTTACCTCTGTATTTTACCTCTAATGTTTCTCTATTATATCGTTTGCCATTACAGACTTCGCAGGTTACGTAAACATCTGGTAAAAAGTTCATTTCAATTTTAATTATACCATCGCCCTCGCAAGATTCACAACG